>Ga0209581_1000996_pt1 | contig 39382 bp, 45 predicted proteins | sample Coa_R2_FD_187160 | JGI IMG/M metagenome (GOLD analysis project Ga0209581, IMG submission 187160) | Surface soil microbial communities from Centralia Pennsylvania, which are recovering from an underground coalmine fire - Coalmine... | ecosystem: Environmental > Terrestrial > Soil > Unclassified ...
TATTTTTTCCGTTGTTGACTGCCCCTCATCTATAAGCTGGCTTATCCCTTCGTGGGTAAAGTCTGTGTTTTCGTACAGATATGGAAAGCGCTCTTCCCTGGTGATATATTCGACTGTCTTTATTTCTGATCCATGCTCCTCTATGATCTTTTTGTATTTCTTTTTAATGCATGCTAGCTTATTTTTGTCAATCTCTGATTTGTCTACGTGTTTTTCCACAAGCTGGTACAGCTCCTGAATGAACTGCAGATAGTGGGTTATTACACGGGACATTCTTACATTATGTGCAGTCTTGTCGCTGAACATTATATCCCGGGCTCTGTGGTATACTTCTGGCATGTTCTTTGGAAGCCTGTCTATTTTCTTGGGGTAGTTTTCAACTATAAAGACACGCTTGTCTCTAACCGGTGCAACGTCCATAACTTCTCTTAGCGGAGTATTGCTCAGCAGGCTGCCGTCCCAAGCATATACCCCGTGCTCCACTTCGACCCAGGGAAAGCTGTACAGAGGATAGCCCGAGCTGGCAAGAAGATGCTTTACTGTGATCTGTGATTGCGAGCTATCAAATATCATTGGTTCAGCAGTCAGCACGTTTACAGCTGTCACTACGAGTCGGACATTTGGGTTGCCACCAGGCCGCAGCTTGTTGTAATCGATATACTTTTCAAGAGTCTTTGCAAGAGGTGAGTGATCATAAATGTACGTCCAATTTTGCGGCATAAAATACTCGGGGTCACTGATCGCATATTCTGGCCGCCAGCGGGGCAGAAACATCCTGCTGTTGCCGTAGGTCGCCGAGCTATAGTAGGACAACATGTGCTTTAGCGATTCATTGGCGCCGACGATCTCTTGTCTTTTTGAATAATAGTTTTCAGTCAGGTCTATTGCCCGGTGCAGAAACTCTGGAATAAGGTCAACTGAATTTTTGGCTAGCTCAAGCCAAAAGTTCTCCAAAGATTTCTCTGGTCTATCTCTACTCCCTGCTATTATAGCAGCATTTATGCCTCCGATTGATGTGCCGGCGGCTATATGGATCTTGATATTATTATTTGCAAACGCCTTGAACACGCCGCATCCAAATGCTCCAAGTGAACCTCCTCCCTGAAGTACCAGGACGTTTTCTATTTCGTCGCTGACCATTTCTGTCCCATATAGATAGCTATCCAATATTGAATTTATAGCATGCCACATCTTACCAGCTGTTGGTACAGGTCAGCCAATTGTGGCTCATTGTATAGATAGATATGATATGATATGCCACCCCGGCCATTCAAAGCAACTAATCGTTATGCGCAGGAACAGGAATTTGACCAAGTTGCAGATACACTTACTAACGTATCACACTATGGCAGCATCGAATACAAGAATGCAAGTCTAGCATAATATGAATCGCTCCGGGTGGCATCCTATCGCTCAGTTGGCTTCTCAGAAACAAGTGGAGCAATAAGATATACTGGTTTAACGAGGTCAAACACATCCACCCAGCACCTTGCGATTTTGTCCATCGAGTAGATGCAGTTGAGCACAGACACAGTTGTCACTGGGTCTTTCGTCTCACCCTTTGCCGACATCTCTTTTATAGATTCCAGAATCTGGTTGAAGCGCAAATACATGCTTGTGATCGTCTGGGATTCGGACCTGTTTTTATTGACAAATGCAGTAACTGACTTTTCCTGCATTCTTTCAACCAATGACCCTGCTTCCAATATGGAGTCGGCAAATCTGGCTGATGTTTTTGGGATTGCTTCTGTAAGGTCTACCACATAGTCGCCGGCACTTTCAAGGTGGTTGGCAGCAATTCTATAGTCCAGTATGTCAATATTGCTCAGATTCAGCTTGCTTGCTAACCGGGGGTTCATCATTGCGCTTCTTATCAGCCTCACAAGGAGAAAATACTGTCTGTCGACTTCGTCGTCTCTGCTTGTTATTATTTTTCCCAGACCGGTTTCCGGGTTTTTGATTGCTTCAAGCGTCTCTCTATACATTCCCGCTACTATCGAGCTCATTCTTCGCAGGATCTTTTCCGCGTCAAGGGTTCCTGCATCGAGCAGAAACTGCACAGAGATGTTTGCCCCATCTTCGTCAATTATCTCCAGGCCTGCAAGCTTTCTCATTGCATGTTTGATCCGCTCAGCATCTTCAAATGATATCTGTGATTTGCCCTTTATCCGTATTATATCATAGCCAAGCAGATATGCTCCGTAAACTTGGTTGACCAGCGCATCCATTGATACAGGAGGATATGGAATGGATACAGACATTGCTTGGTCAATCTCATGCCCGGACGAAAATATTGAAAGAGAATTGTCTTTATTTGTCTCCAGAATTACAGTGTTTCCTTTCTTCAGCCCGTTACCCCGGGCCCATCCGCTTGGAAGAGAAATCATGATACTGCTTCCTATCTTTTGCAACCTTCTTGCATATCTAGCCATGGGTATTTGTTTAAACGCATTTAAACTAATTAAACATTATTTTTATATTTTTGACTCTCTATAAACATGCATGGCCTCGGCCCTCGTAACGGTGCCACTTGCAGTAGCCAAAGCTTTCAGCCCGGGTCATATTACAGGAATTGTAGAGCTTGCTGGTGCAGAAAGTCAGGATTATCTATATGCCGGCTCAAAGGGAGCAGGATTTTCGATAGATAAAGGGATTGAAACTTCAGTAGAGGTCTATGACAGCAGGAGACAAAGTTACAGTATTTTCATCAATGGGTCCAGAGCCGACCCGGCCGATGTCGAAGTATCAAGCTGGGTAGTCAGGGAGTTTTTCAAGATTGCAGGCAAAAGTTGCCATGTCAAGATTTACCACAATATTGGCATACCTGTAGGCTATGGTTTGGGTTCAAGCGGAGCTGCCGCCTTGAGTCTTTCCTATGCCCTCGATGCAGCTATGGGCACAGGTCTGGGCATCAAACGGGCAGCGCAGATAGCACACAGGGCAGAGATAGAATGCAACACAGGGCTTGGAACCGTAATTGCAGAGTATGTGGGGGGATTCGAAATCAGAACCAGCGTAGGAGCCCCGGGTATTGGAAGAATACAAAAGAAAGAGATTGACGGATACAAGGCTGTCATTCTCTGTCGAGCACCGATATCAACCAAGTTATTTTTGAGCAAAAATGCAAAGGCAATAAACGGCCTTGGAAGCAGGATGCTTGATGCCTTGGCCCAGTCAGAAGAAGTGGAGGATTTCGTCGAGTTCTCGTACCGGTTTGCAGACCAACTTGGGTTTATCTGGGCTAGTTGTAGAGAACCTGTCCAGGCGCTCAGGTCCGCAGGCTTTGGCTGCGGAATTGCCCTGTTTGGAGAAACAGTATTTACCATTGTAAGGACGGAGCAAGCTCCCAAGGTGGAGGAGCTTTTGAGAAAGTTTGGCGGTACGCTCCTTGTCTGCAACATAGACAATACTGGAGCAAGAAGGATCTAGCATGCAGGGAAATGGTTCAGATATTCTTGGCGCAGGAGCAATTCCTCCCGACCATCCCCGTGCAGTATCGCTTTATACCCGCGAGCTTGTTGTAAGCGGCCTGAAAAAAGGGATTCTTGCTCCGGAGGGACTTATTGCACATGGAAGAGGAGAAGCATTTGACTACCTGATTGGCGAAAAGACAACCGAAACCGCCCAGGCAGCCATTGTCGCATCAGCTGCAGCCCTTTTGCTTGCAAAAAAGCCCGTAATTTCAGTCAATGGAAACGCCGCTGCACTTTGCGCAAAAGAAATAGTCAGCCTGAGCAAGTTGGCTGGCGCAGCCATTGAAATCAACCTGTTTTACTGGACAAAAGAGCGACAGCAGGCAATAGAACAGGAGCTTAGAGTTAACGGGGCACAGTCGATTCTGGGAACCGGCAGAAATGGAGTGGCGACTATTCCTGAACTGAACAGCCATAGAAGAGTAGTAGACCCGCAAGGCATCTATTATGCCGACACGGTGCTTGTGCCTCTTGAAGACGGTGACAGAACTGAGGCTCTAGCCAAGATGGGCAAGACAGTTATAGCAATCGATCTCAACCCGCTGTCTAGGACAGCAGTCGCTGCACAGATTACAATAGTTGACAATATAGTCAGGGCAATCCCTGCCTTGGTAAAGGCAATAGAGGATTTGAAGTCAGCAGATCGTTTGACACTGCAAAATATTGTGCGGCAATTTGACAATCGCAGGAACCTACAAGAATCCCTGCGGCTGATTCGCGGCGGCATCCCAGATCTAGGTGACAGTGTAGCAGTTAACGCCGGAGGGCGATATTCCCAAACAGTTGGGTGATCAAGACCTGCAAGAAAGCCAAAACCAAAACCAGAGCCCTAGAAAAAAGGTAACAGTAAACACTATTTTGCAGATGAAAGGCGTCGAAAAAATCTCGGTTCTCACTGCTTATGACTATTCGACCGCAACAATCTGCGACAGGGCCGGGATCGACATACTGCTGGTCGGAGATAGCGCAGGAATGGTTATGCTCGGCTACCCAAGTACTGTTCCGGTGACACTTGAGGAAATGCTTGTTTTCTGCCGGGCAGTATCTAGGGGGGCAGAAGCTGCCATGGTGGTCGGTGATATGCCATTTGGGTCCTACCAGCAGAGCACATCCAAGGCTATAGACAGCGCAGTTCAATTTGTCAAGGCAGGATGCGATGCGGTAAAGCTTGAAGGAGGCGCAGAAGCTGCCGATAGAGTCAGAGCCATAGTAGACGCAGGAATTCCAGTCATGGGCCACATAGGCTTCAGGCCGCAGACATCGTTGCTCTGGGAAGGTAGCAGGCTACAAGGTAAGACTAGTGACTCGTTCTCGAGGCTTCTTGCTGACGCCAGGGCTCTTGAAAAATCAGGAGTCTTTTCGCTTGTCATGGAGATGGTCACAGCAGAGGCGGCAGACAAGATTTCAAAGAGTATTTCAATCCCGACAATAGGCATCGGGTCTGGTCCAGGCTGCGATGGCCAGGTCCTTGTAGTGCATGACGCTCTTGGCATATATGACAAGATAAAGCCAAGGTTTGCGAAGCGGTACGCAGATCTTGCTGAGCAGATGTTCAAGGCAATTTCCACTTATAGGTCTGAGGTAAAGTCCGGCAAGTTTCCAGATGAGTCAAACACATTCCATGCTGACTTTAGTAGTCGAACAAAGATAGCTAGCAAGAAGAGAGCAGAGTGAGTTGACGTGGTGGCGGTAGATAAGGCCAAGGAAAGGGAATCAGAAGGAGTAAGGGATGACAGCGGAGACAATGGACTCCGGAAAAGAAAGAGAGGAATTCATCCTTCCAATGATATATTCTGCTCTGATGGTACCGAGCTTGTTGGCAAGAAAATAGTGCTCTGTATCACTGCAAGCGTTGCTGCCTACAGAGCAATAGATTTCGCAAGGTTGCTGATAAGACATGGTGCCCAGGTTCACGCAGTCATGACAGAGCAGTCAGCCGAGGTTCTTCTTAGCCCGCAGATGATGAAATGGGCTACAGGAAACGATGTAGTTACAAAACTCTCAGGCAACCTTGAACATGTCATGTTGGCAGATTATGGCATGTCAGACCTTGTAATTGTGTATCCATGTACAGCCAACACCATAGGCAAGATGGCCAACGGAATTGACGATACGCCTGTAACGTCAGTTCTCAGCATAGCGGCAGGATCTGGAATTCCTATCATCATAGCTCCAGCCATGCATGAAGCCATGTACAGAAACAGGTTTATCCTTGAGAATATCTCCAGGTTAAAGCAGGCAGGAATCAGGTTCATTGAACCAGAGATTTCTGAAGGCAAGGCAAAACTTGCCGACCCTGAGGACGCTCTTGCCACTGTCATTTCTATAACTGGTTCACATTCAGGAGGGGGATTGTTATCAGGCAGGCAGGTTTTGGTTACATCAGGGAATACAGTTGAATACATAGACCCTATCAGGGTCATCACAAACCTCAGTTCTGGCAAGATGGGCTCAGCATTGGCAGAGCAGGCGGCCCTGATGGGAGCCAGAGTTACGCTTGTTTCTACCCGTACGTCACGTTATCAGCCGGATGCTGCAAAAACAACTGGTTCGCCCATCAGGATCATACAGGTAGAGACCAGCGCTCAGATGCGCGATACAGTAATTTCAGAGCTTTCATCAAAAAAGCATGACATTGCAATTATGGCCGCCGCTGTGGCTGATTTTGCCCCTGCTTCAAAGTCGGCAGTCAAGATTGACACAAAAGGCCGCAAAGGAAGAATCCAGTTATCTCTTGTCCCGACAGAGAAAATAGTAGATCAGGTCAAGCATGCAAGTCCGCAGACATTTCTTGTTGCATTCAAAGCTGACTACTGTGTTCCTGACTCGGTTCTTATCGAAAAGGCCTTCAACAAACTGCAAGAATCCAGTGCAGATCTGGTTGTTGCTAATGATGTTGGCAGAAAGGGAACCGAGATAGGCTCCGACAAAAACAAAGTGATCTTGGTGGACAAAAGCCGGAAGGTGGTCCACATTGGGCCAGATAGCAAAACCAGAATAGCAGGCAGGATTCTAGAGATTGCTGCTTCACACCTGTCTAAAGCTGTGAAATAAGTCAAGGCAAACAACCAAAGTCCGCCTTTATTTCGCCTTTTTTCTTCAGGCTGTAAAGCGGTGACGAGCGGCTGAATTGGATTCGATTTTTTTTACCATTGTAGGCTGTTCAGCATACCAGATAGCATCTGGCGGATGGCTATTGATCTGGCCCACTGTGCCGGCCGTCAGATGATAACCAAGTCCTTTGTAAATCTGTTGAGTACAGTAGGTCTTTTATTGTCTACAATTATGCTGTCTTCGATTCTTACGCCAAACTTGCCTTCAAGGTAGATTCCTGGTTCGATAGTTACAGTCATACCCTTGCGCAATACTTCATTGCTCTTGACGCGCAACCATGGAGGCTCATGCACATCTAACCCTATGCCGTGTCCTGTAGAATGTATGAATTTGGCGCCATATCCTTTCTCTTCAATAAGGCTTCTGCACGCAGAATCAACATCTCCACATTTTGCTCCATCTATTGCCGCATCAAGGCCGGCTTTCTGGGACTGCAGAACAATGTCATAGACTTGTTTCATTTCCTCTGTTGCAGAACCAAGAGCGAACGTTCTGGTTGCATCTGCAATGTAGCCTCTGTGCCTGAGCGTAAGATCAACAACTATCATGTCGCCTTTTTTAAATTTCCTGTCTGAGACCTGTGCATGAGGAAGGGCGCCGTTTGGGCCACCTGCTATGATCAGGGGATTGAGTGTCGACCTATATGATGGCGGGTTAGCGCCCAGCTTCATTCCTTCAAACACAAGTGTTGCCTGCAGGCTCTGCTCTGAAACTCCAGGCTCGATTCTCTCTGTGCAGATTTCAAAAAGCCTGTCGAGTATACTGGAAGCGTCGGCAATTATGGCTGTTTCATGTTTGTCTTTTTCCTTGCGTGCTTCAAAGAATGTACCCGAGTCGACAACAAATGACTTGACACCTTCTTCGTTACGTACAGCCTCTATGGTGGCATAGTCGCTGCAGTCGGTGCAGACTTTTCTGTTTTCTATTTCAGAGACAAATGAGGATAGAAGCTCGCTTCCTCTCTCTGTGCGTACAATCTCACAGTCGACTGAATCGTTCTCTGCCCTTGCAGACTCTAGTTTTGGAGAAATGAGCTTTGTGCCAGATGAAGTGTCGGTGGTGGAGCAAACCGCAATGGCTTCACCCCAGAAGCCTGTCATGTAGAAGACATTCTCTGGTTCAAAAGCTGCAACTGTATCACATCCGAGTTTATTGGCCAGACTCAAAAGCGAGTGCTTTCTTTTTCTAGCAGACGCGGGGTCAAGTGTGCTGCCGGTCTTGTGCTGTTTCATTTATGCAAGCAACTGCGACGGGTTGCTTTTAAGCGTAAGCATTGCGTTACATCATGCTCACTCAACTGCACATGCGGGTTGGCAGATTCTGCAAGTTCGTTTAAATACCGGCACGCTTGCCGGTCTATCGAGTGTTTATGGAATACCTCGTAATGCTTCCTGGGCCTACCAATGTGCCAAAGAGGGTAATGAACGCCATGCTCTCTCCTGTTATAAATCACAGAAGCGATGATTTCCGCGTCCTCTACAAAAAAATAGTCGAAAAAACTCAAAAAGTCTTCCAGACCAAAAGCGACATTATCCTTCTTACCACATCAGGTACAGGAGCCGTCGAAGCGTCAGTAGTCAACCTGATAAAGAAAGGTGACAAGGCAGTTATACCAGTCAACGGCGAATTTGGAACAAGGCTTGCGGATTTGATCGATAGCTGGGGTGGGCAGGCAATAAGGATAAACGCGCCGTTTGGGGAGAATCCGCCTTATGAAAAAATAGAGGATGCGTTTGACCAGCATAAAGATATCAAGGCACTCTATGCCGTTTATAACGAGACGTCGACAGGTACAACAATAAGGTATATGGACAAGCTAGGCGAGCTGTGCGCAAGAAAAGGGGCGTTCTTTATAGCCGATGCAGTTTCCATACTGGGAGGCGACGAGCTTCCAGTTGACAGGTGGAACATTGACATCTGTGTTACAGCCTCTCAAAAGGCACTTGCCGCGCCACCGGGAGTCTCGCCCATTTCAGTAGGACCGAGAGCAAAGAAGTACATGCAGGAAAATCCGCCTCCCACACAGTACCTGAATCTGAAGCGATATTTCAAATATTACGAGGAGCATTATGAAACCCCCTTCACTCCTGCCCTGCCGCTCTATTATGCATTCAATGAGGCACTTGACATTGTATTGGAGGAGGGAATGGATGCAAGAATAAGAAGACATAGGATCTGCGCTGACGCATTCTACACAGGACTTTCAGCAATGGGCCTGACGCCGTTTGCAAAGCAGAATGCCAGAAGCAATGTAATAATTGCAGTCAACTACCTGCCGGGAATGGATGACAAAAAATTCAGAGGGATATTGTCAGAAGAGTTCCGTGTACTGGTAGCTGGTGGTTTTGGTGACCTCAAAGGCAAGGTGTTCAGGGTCGGCAGTATGGGCGAAGTGAGCAGGTATCATGTGATGAGAACACTTTCGTCCATATCGTCTACAATGAACATGATAGGCGTAAAGGCAAACCCTGAAGCAACATCAGCTGCTCTTGAAAAACTAAAGGACCTAGCCTGAGCGCACCTTAACTTCTTTTTGTAATGGGGCTGTGCTTCTGGCTTCTTCCCTCATCCGCATTTTCTTTTTTGATTTAGATTTAGTTGATTATTATTATGTTTAGTTTAGTTTAGCCCTGCGTTGAACATACTATAGAAGGCCATGAAGAAGGTGAACAAAAAAGGAGGGTAGGGTAGAATAGTGGAAGATAGATAGTTTTTCTTCCGGCTATTCTATTGCGTGCGGTACACTGCGGTAAGATTTATCAGCGTGCCCGGCTGTGCAGTGATTGTGTGGAGCCTGTTTGTTGTACCATCTGACCAGTGGTCAAATACATATGATCCATAGTCAGCTACAGCAACCTCATAAGTCTGGCCGCTGTTGAGAGTAAACGAAGCAGGCGAGAACCCTGACTGCAGCTGCTGGCCATTCTGCCAGAGTGTTGTGTAGTAACCAGTGATCGGGTTTCCATTCTGGTCTGTAGATGTTACAGTCACTGCAGGCTGAACCTGTGATTGCAAGGGAGCCGAGCTGTATACTGCAGTCAGTACCTGGCTTGTCCCAGCGATGGCCGAGATTGACCTGTCTCTATTTGTACTGCCATTGTCTGCCCAATGGTCAAAGTGGTAGTTGCCATAGTCCTGTACTTCTATTGTATATTGCTGACCTGCGCTAGGCTGGAAGGTGACGGGCGTAAAGCCTGTCTGTAACACTCCGCCATTTTGTGATAGCACCGTGTAATATCCATTTATTGCAGCACTGTTCTGGTCAACTGAATTTACCGTGATTGAAGAGGTTCCTGATTGTTCCGGCGCTTGTTGCGTTACCGGAGCTGGTGTAGATGTCGAATTGGGGTTTGGATTTGTGTTTGTGTTTACGTTCATGTTCCCATCGGCAGCGTTTACAGCAGATACAAGGGCACCAAAGTATGAAGGCACACTGTCCCATGGATTTGGAAGGCTATCGTCTGTTATGTAGATGTATTTTACATAAGCAGCTGCCGCCGCGACATAGCTTGAATCAAGGCTTGATACTCCATACGGGATTATGGCAAAGTTGTCCTTGCTGTAACTTGTATGCCATCCGGCGAGATACGTAGATGTCGGCAGTCCCCAGTTTTCATATATTATGATGTTATCCATTGTGCCAATGTAGCTTGCTGCTGTGTCTGCTCCGGGGTTTCCTACCGTCATTGCAAGTCCCTGTGATTTGGCGTACTCGCTCAGGTTCTTGTAATACCCTTCCTGGCCGGCGACATTTGACATTTCGTCAAAGAATATCCCGTTGACACCGTACCAGTTCTTGTAGCTGTTGATGTCTGATTCTATTGACCCTGCATCACGTGAACCGTATCCTGTGAACACGTATCCAAGCACAATTATGCCTGCTTGCTTGAGGCTGGTTATGCCAGACGCATAATTTGGATCGTATGAACCGGGGCCATTACTTGGATTTATTATTGCGACTACCGGCACAGCAGGGTTTGCGTTCTTTGCCTGTATGACAGTATCCCATGTTTGTCCGGGGTAGGTATAGAGCGGCACCATAACCCCTGTGGGGTCAGCTGTTGCCATTTCGGCGTGTGCTGCTAAATTCAGGCTTGCTGCCATTGCAAAAATCGAAGCAATGACAAGAGCCGGCAGCAGTAGCACTCGAGTCCACTGATGTTGTCTTTGTCTTAGCATTTTCTTCTAGTCTATTTTTCTAGAATATTATTAAAGTCGTATGTTACATGGATACAAAATCAACCTTGACTTTTGATGAAACTATTATAAACAAGAGAATTCTTGGTAGGCGAAACAAGGATAGAAAAACATGCCAGAATTAATCTTACCTTTGTCATGGCAGCTCCTTTATACAATAAATTACTATGTAATGCATGCAAACTAAACGCAGCACAACTGCTTCGGAATTTGATGCAAAAAAAGCAGCAGCTGCAGTCAAAGATATAGCGGCCAGCATAAGACAGACTGCCCAGACAGCCAGGGATTCAGTCAAGGCTTTCAGAGAATCAGGAGCAATAGAAGAGCTGACTGATGCTGTCAGACAGGTAGCCATCAGTGCAAGAGATACCACAAAAGATATCAGAGATACAGCCTTGGATGTCAGAGAAGGGCTAGTCGATACAGCTTCGGTGATAGACGAGACTACGGTAGCTGCACGAGAGACTGTTGAAGCAGTCAGGGAGACAGCGCACGCAGTACCAAAGGCTGCACCCCAGACCTCGGTAACTCTCAAAAAGCAGGCACCGAAAGTAAAGAAAGGAATGGAGCTGACGGCCAAAAGGACAGAAAAAATGGTCAAGACAGGCAGGGAAAAAATAAGAAAAAAGCTTGCAAAAAAAGCAGCTGCTCGGTCCAGACCTAGGCTATTGCCCAAATAATTATACGCATACTACTATCCGAGCAGGGCAGCTCGGACCCCAATTTTTCCTTCTTTATGCCTTTTTTCTTTCCCTTGCTCTCTATTTTATTGGCAGTGGCTTCTGGTCTCGTCCATGCTTCCATTTTCGCCGTTTTGCATGTCCAACAAACCATTAGACCAGATTAAATTAGATTAGATTAGATTAGATCATGTGCTCCCTGACTACTTACTTGCTACGGGCTGCAAGCCTTTTTTTGTAAAGCCTGACCGAGCTCATGATTACTGACTTGGCTTCACGCGCATTTTTCCATCCGAGGACTTCAACTTTTTTGCCTTCTAGCTCCTTGTATACTTGGAAGAAATGAGCAATCTCCTTTAGAATATGATCCTCCACATCGGATATTTCCTTCAGGCCAGAGAACCTTGGATCTTTTCTTGCAACTGATAGTATCTTGTCGTCGTTCTTGCCACCATCTTTCATTGCCAGTATTCCTATCGGCCTTACCTCAACCAGTACTCCTGGATAACCCGGGTTTGTCAGAAGTACAAGCGCGTCAAGCGGATCACCGTCTTCGGCCAGAGTCTGGGGAATGATCCCATAGTCGGCAGGATAGTGGAACGGTGAAAACAGCACTCTATCAAGTTTTATCAGATTATTGTCCTTGTCATATTCGTACTTGTTATGCGATCCCCGTGGTATCTCTATGATTACATTTACAGTTTCAGGTATCTTTGCACCGGGGTCGACGCCGTGCCAAAAATTCAGGCTCATGAACCGGCCACTCCGTAACTGAATGCATTGCCAAAAAGCCAAATTGTTTCTTTCAATTTCAAGCTATGTCCGCATCTGATTTTTTGGAGGCTTGCTTTAATTCTTCCCCTTCCGTGTAAGCGGTACTTGCCTGTGAAAAAAGTTAGCCAGAAGAGATCTTGATATCCGGATAGATATTTCATATATACAAAGAGATCCATAATACTCCTATGCCGTCTGAAGCCTCTGACATGGAGATCAGGTCGGTCGAAAACAAGGCCAGCCTTTATGAGCAGTTGAGAACACAGCTTCTTAAGGACATAGAGCGATACAGGAGTGAAGGCAGGGAAGAGCTTGCAGATATTATTTTAAAATCCATCAATACAGACAACTAGCTAGTAGCTTATCGGTTGGTGGAAAAAAAGCTAGCGCGCCTTTTTTGCACGCGGGAACATTATCTGGCCGACCTCTTTATACATTTTCAGGAATTGCTTACCCTTGTCTGTCGTCCTGTATTCATTTTCATCTTCTACATGCTCTAAAAGTCCCCTTTCAAGAAGAACTGTCAGATATTCCTTCAGCTGCGGGAAAGATAGAAACGCCTTGTACATGATCTTGGTCTTGATAGCTCCATCCATAGCAATCTCCAGAATATCTGCAGCGATATCCGTTCTGCTTCTGTATTTCACTACATCAGTTGTGCAACCAAGCTCCAATAAAAACTTCTCTAATATACGTATAGGAGATACTTCCGGTGGCTATGAAGCAAGGCCAGTCTTCTGCGTTTCTTGAGTCTTGCTTTTGGCCTGCTCTATGTTTTGAATATGCAAGGCCAGTTGTCTGAGTACTTCGATCTTTTTGTTCGGATAGTTGGCAAATCGCAGGACATTGTCAAAGAACTCGGGGATTGCAATAGTCTGCTCTCCGGGGATCTCGATTCCCCTTCGTGTCAACAGGTAAGATTTGACCACAGGTCCTGTCTGGATGCCATTCAGAAAATAGCTTGCATCTTCTGGCATTGATTGCGACAGGGCAACAATTGCGGATTTTAAAAGCTCGGCTTCCCGTGCTATGTCATGCTCAAGTTCCTGCATTGCCTTGGCCAGCCTCTCCGTCCCGTGGATGTAGTCCTGCATACAAGATGAATGTCCAAATGAGTTAATATTGTTTGGTATTATCTCCATATCTTGCCTCGCTTTTCCAGTGAAACAAATAGTAAAGCAAGTGAATCTGGCCTGCTGTAAAAATGTCAGGTCTGGCCTTTGGCAATCTGACCTATTCGACGCTGACCTTTTCCTTTCCCGTGCCGTTTTTTTCTTGCTCGTCTAACTTTTTCAGCTCGTTGACAAGAAATTCTCTATATTTTTCCCGTTCTTCTGCAGTCATACGGTCTAGGTTGGAGCTGAGTGCGGATCCTATCGTAGCTACTCTTTCCAGCAGATCCATTGTAACAAATTTGCCCAGACTTCCAACACGCATAACTACGTCTAGTTGCTTCTGAAAGATATTGCCAAACGATTCCAGATCAGAAGTAATAACCAGACCCTTCTTTGTCAGGCTGTATCTTCCATCTTCTTTCCTTTCTTCAATCAGGCCTTCCTCGACCAGCCTGCCAAGTAGTGGATAAATTAGACCTGGAGATGGCCTCCATCTACCTTCGCTCTGCAAGGCAGCCTTGTCGATGATTTCCTTGCCTGTCATTGGCTGATCTTTGAGTATTGTCAATATATAGTGGCGAGAAAATCCACGAGGAATCGAGCTTCCGACCCGCGATAACCATTCCGATAGCATATCACTAGTAATATCGCTGGTGATTTATCAAGTTTTCGGATGACGCGATACTGCTGAATCTGCAGGTCATTTCTTGCAAAAATCATAGCTGCTGAATTAGGGTTATGAACTGTTGAAGTAGGTAGATAGATTTGCTGAACTTTGGCGAGTCAGATTTTTATCACAGATTGCAGCTTATAGTATCGAGAGGGTAAAACTTCCTGCAAGGAGGCTGCGCTTGTATGCTAATAACAGCAAGCGTGAGAGCGGTACCAGGCGGCATCATGGAATGATGCGAAAGCGAGAAGTCGTGGCATCATTGTGATGATGCGTCAATCCCGTAAAGTCCATTAGGACAGTCGGGCAATATCTCCCCTCTCAATCTGCGCCAACCTGATAAACAAGCAGCCTTTACCATTCTTGCTTGTCTTCAGACTGCAAGATTACGTTCTATGGCGGAGTCCATGAAATAGGCGGCAACAAGTCCTTGTGGGACAATCAAGTGGTCAATTGTCAATCTCACAGCTACTGACTAGCCTAAAATAAGACCAAGATTTTTTAATCGTGATGCAGATAGAGTTCTTGCTCGTTTGGCCAATTCTAGTGACAGCTCACTGATAGAAGCAGAGAAAGTGATAAGGCAAGAAATTGTCAATATCAACAAGGATCCATCAATTGTCAAAATGAACGGTTGCGCCGCATGTCATGTATTGTTCAAGGTGAAAGATGCATTACATGTAAGCGAGCAGGACGCGGCAGATCTACTTTCAGAAGTGCTTTTAGATAATTTGCCCTTAAATGACGATTTTATCTCCATGGTAGAAAATATTCACATGAAAGCCCGCATGATGGGAGTAACGTTTGCCATAAAGACAAGGGAAGCCAAAGACAGGTATATTGACGCAAATTTCAAGAATACACTAAGCGAGCTCCAGTCAGATGCTTCTGCTTACGGCACTGAAATAGTAATGAGGCGACTTGTCCTATCAACCATTGCTCTTAACCTGGCCCAGAATCTAGGAATAGATTACCATGCTGCTACGGAAGAATTGTACTATTATCTGAGAAAGAATGATGAGACTACACACGCAGAACTTGTCCAAATCATCAGATCTCTTTTGGCGAAGGTCTCACGATCTGGATTAGAGGGATGAGACGAGTCATCATGAATGAATAAATGAATTGATATTTCGGTAGTAACCAGAGTGATTTCCTTGGGCTCTGTCAACACATAATCGATTATGTGAGAAAATCTCACCACTTCTAGTTATGCAACAAGATCGCAGGATAATTAATTAGCAAAGGCATCCATGGACAGAACTTCTAGGACTGTGATGTGAGGCTCTCCTATTATCGCTTGAGAAATTCATTTTTACGATAATTGCAGATTTGATTAGCCGCCAAGCTCTTTGTCTATCTTGTCCTTCAAGGACATGAACCGGCTAAACTTTTTGTTCCAGTTTGAGAAGAACACTCTTTCTGTCAGACCGATATATAGCCACACAGATGCCAAGATTACGGTTATTGTTACAAATACAAGCACCATTGCTGCAACACTTGGAAGCCGGGTCAGAAGCAGGCGCATAAACGCAGGATGCAGCAGGATTACGCCTGCAGTCACCAGTGCAACTGGCGCCAGAATAAAGGACGAGATTATCAAGAGCGTAAATACGTTCTTGGTAGTATTTAGGTGGAAGATCAGCTGGTCAAGCACTTCAAAGATGCTTTCCTTTTTCTCATCCTTTGAGGCATCTTCAGGGCTTGACATTCTACTTGTACTGTAACAGTATTTTAAAACGATTCATTAACTTTGTTACCGGCTCTATGGTGGTTGCCTGGCTGCATTTTTCCTTGGAAACATCTCCTCATATGGTTCCAGTATTCTTCGGCAAAACTCCTTTCCCTTCTCAGTCACGCTGTATTTGATGACTTTTTTGTTGCCCCACGGCTCTTCTATCTTTTTTATTATCTCTTTTTTCTCCATATCCTCAAGGATATCCTTGTGTTTTGCCAGATTAAGGCCGCAGTAGCTGAGCAGGGCAGTCTGGTTGAGCTCTCCGTACTCGGTCAATTTCAGTATAATGTCCTTTCTGATATAGATGCGGTCCCTGTATTCGTGTGACATGCATAGCTGCGCTCTTCCTGGCCCGGATTTTCCAGTGGCTTACGGGGCCCTTTTGGCTGGATTAGGCCAATGTTAATGGGCCTTATCAGTGTGTTATATTTAACAATTCATTATAAAGTTCTGCATCATTTTCGACTCAACATGTACAAATGAGCCAATAACGTTACAGAATCCAGTACCGCAACAGTTTTTTGCCTCTATCGACAAACAAGCAACGAACAAGTGTCTCCACCATTTGGCTTTTTCAAAAAAAAGGAAGCCCCTGCGCACCAAGCCAGAGAACAAGATCTGCCTTCTGAGATTCAGGATGGCGGCAAGCTGACGCTGCAGCAGGCACAAACACTCTTGAAGGATGTGGAATCAGAAAAAGTAAAAGCACTGTCTGCAAGGCTTTTGCCGACAAGGCAGGCAGTCGCCTCGTCTTTGAAATCAATAGAGATTATTGCTGACGAGCTTGCCGCTGACAAGATCAAGTTCGAGGAGGGTGAGGCAAGGTTCAAATCTATAGCAGAAAACTCGAAAAGAACAGTCGTTGCCACGCTCAAAAGGGAGAGCACTTCTGACCTTCCAGAGTCTGTGCAGTCGATAAACGATGCCAGAAAATTCAAGGAGCGGCTTGAGGCAATAATCAACAGGATAAGCGAAGTCAGCGGCTCGCACAAGAGCGTGCTGAATGTGTTTATGAAAAAATATGTCGGACGGCTGCGGCAAGAGTTTGAAAATCTCTCGTCGCAGCTTGAGCAGGTCAGGACCCTCATGTCAGAGTTTGAGCAGGAACGGGCTCCGCTTGTCAAGTGCGGCAACCTGCTAAATACCGCATCTCAAAAGGCGTCTTCTATCAAATCAGGCGAGCTTGCCATACAGGATGCAATTGCAGACATTGCCAATATGCAGGCTGAGCTTGCAAGCCACAAGTCAAGTCTTTTGTCGCTTGAAGGCACCCCGGAGTTTAAGGATGCTTTTACCGCTTGGCAGCAGATGGATGCAGCCGAAGAGCAGGAAAACAGGCTACATGTTCAGATGTCTGAACTTTTCGGCCACCTGTCGAGGGCCCTTTCAAAGTATTCTTATAACGTCACAAAGGAGACAGCCAGGCGGCTCCAGATTCTCTCCGAGGAGCCGTGGAAGGTCCTGGAAGAGCAGGACATGACCCCTTATACTACACTTCTTTCGGAAATACGTAAGGAAATAGATTCAAACAAACTGCAGCTCAAAGACTCTGAAAAGACTGTTAACTATATAGATTCAATAATCAGCTCCTTGCCAGGTTTGCAGTCTACTTTTGCCGAGATAAAGTCAAGGAAAGAATCCTTGATTGCTGGCTCCAAAAGGGGGCTTGTTATAGAGTCAAACAGGCTCAAGCAAAGCATACAGCATTATGAAACGCAGCTTGCCGCCAGACAACAGGAGCTTGAGCAGCTAAAGAGGCAGAATGCTGAAAAGGGCAATGACCTTCAAGAATTGCTGAGGCAGGCGGAGCAGATACTGCAAGAAATCACGCGGAAAAAGTACGCGTTGACGGCATGAAGGTTCAGAAACTTGCAGTGGGCCTGTTGATAGAGAGCCAGCTTGTGCAAGATGGGTTCTCATATTTTTGCTGCAGGTTATAGTGCAGTACAATTACTTGGCTATCTGCAGCAATCGCAGACTCGTGTTCGCTTGTTTGTTTATCCTGCCAGCGGTTTTGCAGAAAAAGCAATAACTCAAAGTCCGGCAATTAACTAATCAGCCAATTGCGATGGGATTGATAGCTTTTTGAACAAAGCCATGTCGAGCAGATACTGGAGTATACAATTGATTTCTGATTGGTTCGTTTCAGCCTTCAGTGATATAACTCATGACAAGGATTAACGAACCGATCCTACAATTAGTTCTCTTATAGTAGAGCCACTAATAATATCAATAGAACTACTAGATGACGCGCCACCATTATACTACTACCATTCAACATCACCACCTCCACTTGCAGCCCTTTCATTATTACTGCAGCATACATGAAAAATTGCTGGCAAATCAGCGCAAAACCATTGCAGAATGCTTCTGTAATCATTCAAAAAGCCTCCAAAATAATTGCTGCTCTTTTGTTCCACGCTTGCAGCAAAACCAATACCAGCCAATAAAGAGCTTTAAAGCTGCCTTGTTGTGCCTTAACTTTCCTTTAATGACATCATATCTGCTAAAACATGGTCAAAACTGCTCAAAAATGTCTGAAAGTGCCAGATATTCCTAGTGTATGTGCGTAAGAAAAGCCTAGTCTTCAGCGAGCTACAGGCCTTCCGGGCATGACTGTTATCCATCTCTTTACACTAGTAAATCCGGCAATCAGGCAAAGTTTATCCACCTATTCCCTATACTCCAAACATTGTATTGGCTACAGCAATCAAGATAACATCCAAGCTGGCACGGCAGCTTGTCGTCCCGCGTAAGGCTTCCTCCAAGAAAGGAGACAACGGCATAATCCTGGTCGTCGGCGGCAGCAGATTTTACCATGGCGCCCCAGTGTTGACCTCTATGGCAGCCCTCAGAACCGGCGCCGACCTAGTCTATACTGCCGTACCGAGATCCGTGATTGTTCCTGTCAGGTCCTACTCTCCAGCCATTATAGCCCTGCCGATGCCAGACGACAAACTTACAGTAGGCGCGGCCAACAGGATTGCTGCAATGGTGCCAAAAAAGGCAGACGCTGCAGCCATAGGCATGGGCATGAGCATAGCCAAGCCAGAAGCTCTCGTCACACTTGTAGCCAAGCTAAAAAATGCTGGAACAAAGCTATTGCTTGATGCTTCGGCTTTGATACCTGAAGTGCTGAAGGAGGCCGGCGATACAGGTACAATAGTCACGCCACATGCCGGCGAATATCGCAGGCTTTTCCAGACCGACGCAGGTAAGACTACAGACGAGCGAGCAGCAAATGTCCAGAAAATGGCTCAGGAGCACGGTGTCACAATCCTGCTGAAAGGGCCTGTCGACATAGTCTCCGACGGCAAAAGGGTTGGACTCAACTCTACACACAATCCTGCCATGACAGTCGGCGGGACAGGGGATGTGCTTTCAGGCATCACGGTCAGTCTTATGACCCGGATAGAGCCTTTCAATGCCGCCCTCCTGGCCGCTTACTTCAACGGACTCGCCGGCAATCTGGCATACAAGCAAGTGGGCCTACACATGACCTCTGACGACCTTGTAGGAGCGCTGCCATCAGCAATAAAGCCATTCGACAGAATAGTGAGATAGGTCTTTACTGCTAGTCTGTCTGTGAAATGCTTATCTTGTATGTTGGCAAAGAGAAGCCGAGGACGTCTACTGTAACCAAGCCCGGTCCCGGCCCTGTTCTGCTTCTGTAAATCAATCGGTCGGGACCATACTATACATACATACCATCTATCTTTAACCAGCAGACCATCCGGTTTCATTTTGCCGGCTGATCATTCACAGGATCGAGCATTATCTCTCCTGCATGTTTTATCTGCTCTAAAAGTTTCATTCCCTTGCTTGTGGTTCTGTAGACAAGCTCGCCAGCTATATATTCAATCAGTCCATTGGCAGACAGAACCGATAGGTAATCCTTAACTTGGGCATAGGACAGGTATGCACTGTACATTATCTTGATCTGTGTAGCCCCACTGGCAGCCGCTTCAAGTACCGCCAGCGCTATGTCAGTTCTGCTCCGGTACTTCATGGCAAGTATGCAGCAATAACAATAATAAAAGCAGTGAGGAACAAATATGCAGAACTCTCTTAGCTAAGAAAGCTCCTCGCCTTCGTTCTGCTCAAACCCATATATTCTGGCCAGGTCGCCCTTTATCTTGGCTACCTCTGCAAAGGTGGGCCTGTCGTCTTCTGGTCCTTGTGGCTGGCGGGACCATATGATATATCCATCGCCGTCTATTATTATTCTGCCTGATCTCTCCAAGTATTTTGTTATCGAATTTAGCCTCGCCGGCTCTATCGCCAGGTTCTTTGACAGATCTCGAAGCTTTGGATACCTGCCCAAAGCTATCGAATCTTTTATGGCATTTACAAACTGGTCTATTTCTTGCTCTGAAACTTCGTTTGCCGGCCTTGGTTTCTTGGCCTTTTTCTTTGGTCTGATGCCCATCAGAGGCCCTGAACCTCAAAAAAAGATTTGCCTGAAGATTGGCTCAGCCAAGCGGGAAATCCAGGGTAGATTTTTCAATCTCCAGTATCGGAACATACAGCGACTGCGCATCAGTCCCTATGCCATCGGCAAAGGAGTACTCGCCTGAAAGCCTCTTGAGCTGTATGAATTTTTTTGCCGGTCTGTCCTTCTGAATGACGTAATGCACCACTATTCCGCCGATAGCTCCTGTCTGCATGAATAGCATGTTCTGCCCGTTATGGTTTATGTGGTACAGCATTGGCACGACACCAAGCATCGACTGTGATGAGTATATTATCACCTTGAGCATGTCGTCAAGTGTTTTGTATTTGAGGTAGGTCATGGTCGTGGTATAAGTCCCGTTGTTCACTGGTGTATCTTTTGACACATCATTATGAGGTCAAGCAGTGTATTTGTCCTTTTGCTTCAGTCAGTGAGCCAGTGACTAGACTAAAATAAGCGCCTTATCTCGTCAGCATTGATAGCTACCATTTCTCGCCTGGCTTCTGGCCTTGTCGCGGTGACAAGGGCTACGGGCATAGAATCTGTATTTGTCGCTGCATCAAACCTTCCCTTCCTGTCAACTGAAATCATGCCCCCTGTGCCTCTGCCAAATCTTCCTGTCAGAAGAGCGATGGCCCTGCTGGCAGCACCAGCACCAGTACCGGTATGCCTTGCTTTCATGCCGTCACACGCAAATTTGCAAAGACATAGCCGCATTATCAATTCCCCATCGCCGGTGGCACAGGCTGCCCCGAGGCTGTTGTCAGCATAAATCCCTGCGCCGATTATTGCAGAATCACCCACTCTGCCGTGAAGCTTCAGCCACCTTCCGCCAGTCGATACAGCCGAAGCTACATTTCCTTTCCTGTCTATTGCAACCGAGCCGACAGTACCATGCTCCATCAGCTTGTAGTTTCTCTTCCACCTGTCTTTCATCTGGGATACGAGTCTGTCAAAAGTCTCAAGCTTGTCTGCAGAAGGAGTAGAATATCTGGTCTGCTCGATGCCTAAAATTCTGGCAAGGTCAGCCGCGCCGCCTGAAACCATCATGGCATGGTCAGTCCGCTCCATTACAGCCCGGGCAAGCTTGACTGGATTCTTGACATTCGTAACCATGCCAACAGAGCCGGCTGACAGATCCCTGCCATCCATGATTGATGCATCCATCTCAACCTGCCTGTCTACCGTCAGACATGAGCCAGCACCGGCGTTGAAAAGCCCGCAGTCTTCCATGCTGACCACCGCAGCCTCGACTGCGTCAACTGCGCTTCCGCTTCCTGCAAGAATTTCAAAACCTGACCGGGCAGACGACAAAAGGGCCGTTCTTATACTCTTGCCTCTGGCGGATATGGCGTCGATTCTTCCAGGGCCGGCTCCCCCATGAATTAGAATGCCAAAGGTCATCCTGACATCACCTACCTACTTACTTGACTTGCCTGTCATCAGAGTCTTGCTTTCCAATGGTCTTGAGCTGTCTTTTGTACATCGAGGCTATCTCCTGCACACTTGTAGCGTCCTCAGGGTCTTTGTCATCTCGTATCTTGCCGGTGAATTTTGGAAACCTCAGCGCCAGCCCGTACCCCTGCCTTATGCTGTCCTTTGCTGCTGTGTGAGAAGGGCTCAGGGTTATCTCTGACGCGATGACTTCAATAACTATCTTGGGCTCAAACCAGACATCCATCTCCATTCCCGTATCGACCCTTGCGTGCCTGTGCGATATCCTGTGCTCCTCAAGGCTCTGGTAAAACTGCTCAAGGTGCACGTCAGTAAAGCCGGTTCCCACTTTGCAGACGCTCCTAAAGATCTCATTCTCAGGGTCGTAGGCTGCAAGTAAAAGAGCGCCATACTTGCCCACCCTTCGTCCCCGCCCGTACAATCCACCGACGATGACCAGATCTAGCGTATCAGCAAGCTCGCTTCGATATTCACGCTTTATCTTTATCCATGCAAATTCACGCGCTCCTGCTCGATATGTGCTTGAGAGCTGCTTTACCATCACGCCTTCGCAGCCATCCTCTATGGCCTTTGCCATAAACCGGTCAATCTGTCCTGCCTCGCTTGCCACTATCTGCTCGACCAGCCTTATCCTGTCATCTTGCTTGCCTGCAAGCAACGCCTTGAGGGCTTTTCTGCGCTCCGTGTATGGCAGTGATGTCTTGGAGCTACCGTCAACATACAGAACGTCAAAAAAGTTCATAACGACAGGATAGTTTTTCATTGCATCTTCCACCCCATGCTTGCGCCTTCTGTGCATCAGCTCCTGAAATGGAAGGTACTCGCCTGTCTCCAGGTTTACTGCAACCACTTCGCCTTCAAGTATTGCCTCCTTTGTGTTTATGGACCTGACAGCCTCGACTACATCAGGGTAGTGGCCGGTGATCTTTTCCAGCCTCCTTGAGAAGATTTCCACTCTGTCCTGTCCTTTGTGAACCTGTATCCTCTCGCCGTCAAGCTTGTATTCTACAGCTGCTTTTCCTTCCATTCTTTCAAGCGCTTCCGCAGGAGTAGAGACACGCTCGGCAAGCATCGGCCTGATTGGCCGAAAGAGCGTTATTCCAACAGTCTGCACTTCCTCAAGCCCGCTTGTGGCTACAATTTTTGCCACGGTCCCAAGGTCGCCAGATACGTTATATGCAGTCTCGAGAGCCTGCCTGTTGGCCCTGCTACCTGTGAACGCCAGAGCGAGAGCATCAAGCACGGTATAGTCGGCAATCCCGAGCCGCAGCTTGCCCATCACAAACTTCATGATGTACCGCGATTGTCTTGCCGTAGCGTCATGGAGCAGACTGCTGACAAGCCTGAGTTTTGCTTCCTGAGAGCCTGGTCCAGCAGTCTTGGCAATTTTATCGAGGGTAGAGTATACCCGCTCTACTGTCATCGGCTCTGTAAAAAGCGTGGACTGGCCCTTTGACTTCATGATCTCGCCAGCAGTATCACCGATATCGCCGGTTTTGCGGTAGACCTGCTCTATAGTGGACATATTTTCGCCAGAGGAAGCGGCTATGGCTCGAATTGCCATCTTTTCAGCAAGCCCGAGCTCTATCCCCTCATAGTCAGGATAGAGCTTGCCCTGGATCAGATATGTGACTTTGTCAATAATTTCGGGCGGCGTTTTTTTGAACAGCGAAACAAGCAAGTCTGTCAGCGCTAGCCTGCTTGATGTCTGCTCCATCTGCTCAAATGTCTGTGCTACAAGGTCAAAGTCCACACCTACTGTGCAGGATGCATGCTTTAATTTTTACCTGATCGAATCGGAATGGAAATCAATATTGATTGATTGAATGAATGAATGAATAAAGGAACAGAAGGCAGGGCAAGGCAACAAAGTGATGCCAGACTTGGTTGCTACAATGCCTGGCTGGGATAACCTGCGACATACAGCAAATCTGCGGGTGGCTATAAACCTATAAAGGGTTCACTTGCTTCTGGTTCTACATCATGGGTGGAACAAAGAAAAAGCCACTTGGCGCCTCAAGCAAGACTGCAGCTGCAGGACCTGCAGGAGAGGCCAAGCCAAAGGAGGATTCGCAGCCAAAGAAAGGACAGGGAGGCAAGCCACAGCAGAAGCAACAAAAGCTCTCGGTGCTGATTGAAGAACCACAGGGCATGAAGGCGCTTCAGAGCATGAAGGCCATAACTATACAGGGTCTGGCAAGGTCAGCCGGAATCAAGATCTCGGTTGCCAATGCTTTTATAAAATCGCTTGAAGCCAAAGGCGTAGTTAAAAGCGTCGGAGGATACAGCGGCCACCGGGTTTATGAAATGGTAAGGCGCTAGGGCGACTCTTTTCTTTTTAGTATCAGCACATCGCCAGTCCTTGAGGATTCGATGGCCTCCAGGTTCGACAGGACAGTGCCTATAGGATTCATTGGAGAGACAGAAGAATCCTTTACAAAGACGCAGACCGAGCCACTAGAGACCATAAACGCTATGTCCCCTCGCCTGAACTGTGACTTTTGTTTTTCTGCCCCGATTACAAGCCCTGTTTCTATGTACTTAAACTGATCAGCAAACATGTGAACTCTGTCTTGGACAGGGAGCCCCTTTAGAATTGAGCTGACAGTCAGTGGGGCCATATGACGCACCAGCTCGCAATCTGCAACTCCTCTGTTTGAAACTTCAATGGAGACATGGATCCTTGAAATTGACCTCGGGCTCTGTCCTAGCCCGGGTTGACCTTCTGGCTGCAATTTCTGGTCTGATGTATTGTAAGCATGGCTGTTATTTAAATGGCAGATGGCAGGGCCGGCTCTGTCCGATACTAGTTGCAAAAATCCTGTCGTAAAATCCTAAATCTTGTACAGAAAACCCAATATTTTGCCGAGAAACATTTAATTATATATCTATTATCTGTTCCAGTGTTCTTGGTAGTCAAGCATTCTTTAAAAGACAAGCATGCAGCATCAAAAAAATCATCTCCTGCCAGAGCAACCAAGAAAGAGTCTACAAAGCAGGCCGGCCGCGACGAAAAAAAGAAAAAGGCAGCCTCAGGTCAAGTGGTTGAAGAAGAGCCGCTCAAGAAATCTTCCAGACCGGAGGACGAAGTGGTAACATACGCGGAAATTGAATATGAGCTCAGAGAGCTTCCAGCACAAGGATCGGAGATTCTGATAGGTCCGCAGAGGCTGACGCGATTTGAGCGGGCGAGAATTATAGGCGCAAGGTCTCTGCAGCTTTCACTTGGAGCCCCTTCTTTGATAAGGATTCCTCAGGGTGTAAATGATTCTATATCCCTCGCCTCTGCAGAGCTTGATACCAAAGCCCTGCCCATTTCGATCAGGCGCATTCTGCCAAACGGCTATTTTCAGGATATTCCAATAGACTGGCTGAAGTAAAGAAAAAGAATCGATGGCAAGAAGAAGCAATCTTGTTCTTTTCTTGCAGTCGTTTATCCAGTAGCTTACCTTTATCTTTCATTTTTACAACGGCGCTTGCAGATAACCAATTTAATGGCAATCCAATTGACTGATTGGACTAGATCTCGTTAATCTTGCTCTCATCGAAACTGCCCGAGCTGTACCATCTGTATCTGAAGTAGTCCAGGCACCACTCGTGAAACAGCGTGTCCTTGCTGTAAAACATTGCGTTCATGTCAGTCTCCCCTTTCTGGTTGGGAAAAAGAACTGTCGCCTGCCGCTCGTTAAGAACTACAGAGACCTGAACTGAATCAGCCATCTTTCTTTCTATGCTTCCCTTTGCAAGAAGCTCGCTGTACTGGAGTTTTTTGAGAAGCTCCTTTCTTCCTTTGGGTACAATAGGATTTTTTGGCAGTATATAGCTGAATTTGACGCCCTTTTCTCTCACTCTCTTGACTGCAGGCTCGACTAGGTCAAGTGAAACCTGCGGTACCAGTACATAGATGTATTCCTCGGCCTGCCTGTCAATTTCTTTCCACACTTCAAGGATGGTGACAACCCCTTTTACAAATTCGCAGTTGTCCAGCGCTCCAAGCCTCTGGATAAACTTCATTGGAAGTTCTCCCAGGCCATGCTCGGAGAAGTATTCTTTGTATTTTGAGAGGTAGTTTAGTGTAGGTATCTGCTTTATTATCGTGTTTCCAAAAGTAGTAAGTGAAAATTCTCCTTCCGAGTCCTTCTCGACCAGACCTGCCTTTTGCAGCCGGTTCATGTTGCGGTGGACCTCTTGGATTGTCGCCCCAAGCTCCTTTGCCAGATGCACCATCTTTGCAGTCTTGCCATGCAACCTGAATATTATCGACAGCCTCTGCTCGCTGGCTAGCTCAAAGAATGTCATTTTTGTATTGGCAAAGGCATTCTCTGCTGCTTCAACCTCAACAGATCCCATATGTTTTTAGCAATGGCCATCGATAATAAGCATTCTGTTTGGAATAAGCCAACTAGAGTGAAGGTGTTGTGTTATAGGCTGTGTTGACTGACCGTGAATCGACATATCGGTCAAGTCAAAAGGCGGCATTACAAAGATGAATAAACTATACCACTTGCTTGATACTTTCTTGTTTGAGCATGCAGATTCTATAGCGCGGCTTCACAAGCTTCTTAACCTTGGCATGTGAAGCCTATCATTCCATGTCAGAGGTATGCTGCTACTGTCATCAAAGAAAGGCTGAGTTATTCCAAGAGGGCGGCAATTACTGTACTGAATGCTGGCAACTATTGACAGAGCCTGTTGTGTAGCATAAAGGAAATTGAAAGACAGACCGACAGAGAGATAAGCGTTAATGCTGTATGAAGAATTAACTAACTAACAGATACCGGTGCACTCATGGAGATCATAGATGAGTTGAGGATTCTGTTGCAGCGAGAGGCTGACCAGATAAGAAAAGGCCTTGCTATGAATAACAGCTCACGCGATCCAACTGACAGATTACTGTCAAGGCTTGCAGACAGAAACGATATGATAAGAATCAACACCATAGAATGGGTTTTGGATCAGATCGACAATTTGCAGGATAGCCAAAAATGAGTCGTTTACTGTCTGACAATCGGTGATTGGCATCGGACGGATGCAGAATGGGTATGAACAGGCGATAACGAGAAAGCAAACCGTCTACCATGCGATGTCCTTTTGCCCCAGGGATGACGCCTCCCGTGTGGTTTTAGATATAATACTAAAATGCTTCAGGATTCCAATTTTTGAATCGAGCCTGCTTTTCAGCAGCCTGTCAGGCAGATATTTCAATTCTTTTCGTCGCTATCGTCACGCTTTATTTATAACACTACTTGATTTCAGTAGTAGCCTGATCTATGCTCTTCTGTATGGGGATGACTGCTTCTTCGTAGTTCTCTGATTCCCTGTCCAAGAAATCCTGCACCTACTGCCAGAATTAAATAGTCTGCAGGCATAATTACTGACCAGTCTTTGTTGACAATACCTGCCCATATGAACAGAAGTGCCAGAAATATCAAGGCGATGCCAACAATTGACTCACTGTTGATGGTAGCCATATCTACTGCACATTAGAATCAAAAGCTGGACTATAAAAATTTAAAGATCAGGGAGTCAAATCAGGCCCCGTATTGCAAACCTGCCCTCTGCAAACAAGCATTCAAGACACTTTCTGACAACAGGCTATCTACTATGGTAGAGTATAGTATCGTATGGTATGGTGTGATGCCGTTTGCACATACATGAATTCCTGTGATAAATTAGTGCTTCCTCGTGAGGGTGCCCCTGCACTGTTCACAGATCTGCTCATCGATATTTGATTCCATGCTGTGATGGATATCACATATCAGAAGGGTATAGCGCATATAGTTGCACAGCTCAAAGAATTTGGCCATAGTGTTTGGAGTGTACGCCTTGTCTGCTGCCAGGTCTCTTGCAATGTCGTCCACCATGCGCATGACTTCTCGCACAGAGCCAAGTTTTGATATAAGATCAAGGTCTCCGCGAGTGCCCCTTACATAATTGCTCACAGCCGCCTGGGTGATACCAAGCACCTTGGCAACGTCTTCTTCCTTGAGTGAGTATTCCTGAATAAGCTTTTTTGCCAAGATAGCTCTTACGGCTGGAATGAGTGACTTTGCCTCGATCTCTGAAGGTAACAGCATGGCAGATTGAAAATCACTGTTTTTATTATATAATACTTGCGGAGTCAGCAGGTTAAGAAAGTAAGGGCAGAATTTCGAAAACAGCATATTTTCTCTTCATTTCAAGGCAAAATCAAGATTACCTCTGCCAGGCGGCAGCATCAAATGATATTTTAATACCTGCCATGACAACTCTCCCTAATGAAAGCCGTTTTTGTTAAAGGCCAGAGCAAGGTAGGCGTGGAAGAGATAGCAACCCCTGAACTTGCAGGGGATGGCGATGTACTGGTAAAAATGCGCGCCTGCGGCCTGTGCGGATCGGACCTTGAAAAAGTGTATGGCCAATATGGCATGTCATCTGGCCGGCTTGGGCACGAGCCAGCTGGCGAAGTGGTCATGGTCGGTAAGTCTGTAAAGGGCTTTTCACCGGGGGACCGAGTCTTTATCCACCACCATGTCCCATGCTATTCATGCCACTATTGCCTGCATGGAAACCATACAATGTGTCCCCATTACCAGTCAAGCAACATACACCCATGTGGGCTGTCTGAAAAGTTCGTGGTCCCGGAGTGGAACGTATCGCGGGGAGGACTGGTAAAACTACCGGATTCCGTAACATTTGACGAAGCTTCTCTTATCGAGCCACTGGCCTGCTGCATCCGCGCTCTTGACAAATGCAGATTTCAGAAAGGTGACGACATTTCAGTAATTGGAGCAGGGCCGGCTGGAATGATGCATGTATTGCTGGCCGGGGTTTTTGGAGCGGGAAGAATTTTTGTGCTTGACATAAACGAGTTTAGGCTAAAATTTGCGGAGACACACTCAACTGTCTCTACATTCAATATCGCTGTGGAAAATCCTGTGCACAAAATAAGGAAGCAAACAGAAGAGCGCGGCGTTGACCTGTGTATCGTGGCCACAGGTAGCGTCAAGGCGCTGGCGCAATCATTTGAGCTGACAAGGAGGGGCGGCAGGATAATGCTCTTTGGTGTTCCTCCGAAAGGATCAGAACTCCAGTTTGACGCGAGCAGGCTTTACTCAAACGAGCAGTCCATAATTCCAAGCTATGCAGCGTCTGAACTCGAGATAAATCAGGCTCTGAAACTTATCGAGAGGCGGCGAATAGACATTTCAAGCCTCATCACTCACCGCTTTGACATAAGCGATGCCGCGCAGGCAGTAAGGTGTGCGCACGAAGCAAAGGATGCAATGAAGGTAATTGTTACGTCAAAGTAACCTCGGGAGAAGAGCAGCATGTATGTGGGTAGAAATCTATAATTAGGCTGCATACAAGAGCAGAATATAAGTAAGTTTAGGAGCCTGTAATATAGGAAGATAGGTGGATAGGAGCAAGATATTCATGACATCGATGGACTGGGGAATGAAAAACAGGATATCAAAGATTATTCATCCTGACGATGGTCGCTGCCTTATGCTTGCAGTTGACCACGGATACTTTTTGGGGCCGACAGAGCGACTTGAGGTGCCGCGCAGGACAATCACGCCGCTGCTGCCCTATGCTGACTCGCTTATGCTTACAAGAGGAGTTTTGCGAACCTCGGTGGATCCTGAAACAAATGTTCCAATTGTCCTGAGGGTCTCGGGAGGAGCCAGCATTGTCGGCGAGGATCTCTCGAAGGAAACCATTACCACTTCTATGGAAGAGGCCATCAAACTCAATGTCTCATGCCTTGCACTTTCCATCTTTGTTGGGAGTAAATACGAGCATCAGACACTGGCAAGCCTTGCAAAGCTGGTGGATGAGGGCGAAAGGTACGGCATACCTGTGCTGGCAGTTACTGCAGTTGGCAAAGAAATGGCCAGGGATGCGCGTTATCTTGGCCTTGCCTGCAGGGTAGCTGCAGAGCTTGGAGCTCATGTAGTCAAGACGTACTATTGCGAAGGGTTTGAGAAGGTAGTTGAAGGCTGCCCTGTCCCGCTGATTATTGCAGGCGGCAAGAAACTTCCAAGGGAAATTGATGCGCTTCAGCTTGCATATGATGCAATAGAGCATGGTGCTGTTGGCGTAGATATGGGCAGAAACATTTGGCAGTCTGACTATCCTGTTCCGATGATAAAGGCCGTGCGGACCATAGTCCACAAGGGCGCAACTGTAAAGGAGGCATACGATCTTTTCCTGAAAGAAAAAGACAAGGAAAAGCCCAGGTCCTCAGAGCCACAAAAGATTATCTCAAGATAGATAGATAGATAATGCATCGGCCGGCACAGATTGGTTGTTGCCTGCCTGAATTATTTTATTCTGGCAGCTTTGAAAAGTGCTGGTGGACCATCCTCCATCTGCCATGCTTGTCTTTTTGTAACACCATTGTTACTCTTGAGACGCTATTAACAGTGGATCCACGAAAGCTATAGTCGTCCACAACCATTCCGCTGCTATGCAGAATAAAGCTGGCTGCCGCTGCATCTTCACCGAGCAGATCTATCTTCATGCCCTCAATGTTGAAGTCAAAATCTGAGATGCTGGCAAATTGCAACTGCTCAAGCATCATTGCCCTGTCAGAGTCCCTCCTCTCATATGGAGGCGAGTCGCCAAATTTGCTGAAGCGGCCATCGCTGACGAAAAAGTCGTTTATTCCCTCAAGTTCCTTGGTCTTGGCGATCTGGAAATACTTGTATATGAGATCCCTTATTGCGGCCGAGTCGGCTGCTGACAATTTGTTTGCCTGTCTGTACCTGGAAATGAAAATCTTTATAAATTCTATCGCTGCAATCTAGCCCCAATAATGCAACTCTCCTCCAGAGAATCTCGTGGAGTCGGTTTTGTTCTTGCAGCGTTTCTGCTGTTCTAGGAAGCCCCTACACTTTATAGAGCGGGTGTTTGTTTGAAAGGATGAACAATATATGGTTGAAATGACTGGCGCAAAAGCCCTAATCCATGCCCTCGAGAAGGAGGGCGTAGATGTAGTCTTTGGTCTTCCCGGAGGCGCAAACCTTCCAATTTACGATGCTCTGGTTGACGCAAACCTGCGACATATCCTTGTTCGACACGAGCAATCTGCAGCCCATATGGCAGATGGATATGCCAGAATAAAAAGAAAAGCAGGGGTCTGTTTTGCCACTTCTGGCCCCGGAGCTACGAATCTCATAACAGGGATAGCTACAGCATATGCCGATTCTTCTCCTATTGTGGCAGTAACGGGCCAGGTTCCGCTGGCCATGATAGGCAAGGATGCCTTTCAGGAGACAGATATTATCGGAGTTGCCAACCCATGTACAAAATACTCCTTCCAGCCAAGGTCTGCTGGAGAGATACCCGAAGTTATCAAAAAGTCGTTCTACATTGCAGAGAGCGGCCGGCCCGGACCGGTTCTTGTAGATATTCCAAAGGACGTCCAGCAGGCCACTGCTGAGATGAAGTTCCCCGATCTTATCAAGGTAAGGGGGTATAGCCCAGTTATCGACGCCGACCTGTCAGAGATAGGCAAGGCCGCCGATATTCTTCTCAAAGCCGAAAGGCCCATCATAATGGCAGGGGGAGGCGTAATTTTGTCGGGTGCATTTTCAGAACTTCAGGCACTTGCCGAGTTGCTCATGATACCTGTCGTAACCACATTCAAGGGCAAGGGCGCCTTCCCGGAAAACCACCAGCTGGCCATGGGGCCAATAGGGATGCACGGACATGCCGAAGCCAACAAGATAGTGATCGAGGCTGATTGCATTGTCGCAATTGGAGCCAGATTCTCAGACAGATCAGTAGGCAAGTTCGACGAGTTTGGGAAGGGCATGAGTGTTATTCACATGGATGTAGATCCCGCCGAGATCGGAAAGAACAAGTCTGTCGATGCTGCTGTAGTTGGCGACGTCAAGTCTTCATTGCGCTCGCTTGTAAAGATGCTTTCCAAAAGGATCACAAAACGGGATCCCGATAACCCATGGCTCAAGAGAAGAAAAGAGCTCATTACATACTATGCAGAGACCCTGAAGGACTACCCGAGGGAGATAACTGCCAAAAAATCGCTGAAAAAGTTAAGGGAGATCCTTCCTGCTCAGGCAATTGTCACTACAGAAGTAGGCCAGTGTCAGATGTGGGCTTCGCTGCACTTTGACGTAATATCACCAGGCACCTTTTTCAGCTCGACAGGCCTTGGAACGATGGGCTTTGGCTTCCCAGCCTCCATAGGAGCAAAGGCCGCAAGACCAGACGTTCCTGTAGTAGATATTGCCGGCGACGGGTCGTTTAACATGACTGAAAACTCACTTGCTGTGTCGGTGCTTGACAACCTTCCTGTGATTGTGTTTCTCATGAATAACTATATGCTTGGCATGGTGGCCCAGTGGCAGCGCACATTTTATGACAGAAGGTATAGTGGCGTAGAGCAGCATAACTGCCCAGACTATGTCAAGATTGCCGAAGCGTATGGAGCTCAGGGCATAAGAGTGCAGTCGATGCAGGAGCTTGAAAAGGGTATCAAGATTGCATTAAAGAGCGATGTTGCGACAATAATAGATATTCCAATAGATCCAAATGAAGATGTATACCCGTTCGTAGCGCCCGGAACAGGTCTCAAGGACATGATAACAGGTGCGTAATTAATCATGACGACAAGTATGAAAGGCGCGACAGTCAAAGGACAAGGGAGAGAATAAGCAGATGTCTGCAGCATCAGCCGCAACAGCACCTGTAATGGAAAGTGATAGATCGTGGTATATCATTACGGCCCTAGTAGAAAATAAACCGGGTGTGCTTTTCAGAGTTACCAACCTTTTCCGTGCCCGCAACTTCAACATAGAGAGCATTACTGTAGGCTCTACGGAACAGCAGGACCTGTCCCGGATGACGATAACTACAAACAGCGATGAAAGGACACTTGATCAGCTCGTCAAGCAGCTCCGCAAGCTCATAGACGTCGTAGAGGTCAAGGTTCTTGATACTGAAAGGACAGTCTATAGAGAGCTTGCGCTTATCAAGATGAAGGCTGTCGACCCGACCACAAGAAGCGAGATAATAAATTATGCATCAATATTTAGAGCAAACATTCTTGACATTGGCAAGGAGACAATAACCGTCGAGATAACTGGAACCCCTGACAAGATTGATGCATTCAAAAACCTTGTGCAGCACTATGGAATAGCGCAACTTGCAAGAACAGGAGTTTTGGCTCTCCCGAGAGGAAGTGGTACATAGTTAGATGGTCAAATCCAGCAGGCCGCAGACACAGGAGCAAAAAAAGATTCCAGCAAACAATTCTGACGAGAAGGTCAGAATATTCGACACTACCCTGAGAGATGGAGAGCAAAGCCCGGGCATCTCGATAACACCTGAGCAGAAGATTCAGATCGCCATCAAGCTTGATGAGCTCGGAGTAGATGCCATAGAAGCCGGTTTTCCAATCGTATCTCATGGTGAGGCTCATGCGATCAAGACAATTGTCAAGCAGGGGCTCAGGGCGGAGATATGTGGGTTGGCAAGAACAGTACAGTCTGACATTGATGCTGCAATTGCCTGCGACCTGAACTATGTCCATACATTCATTGCGACCTCAGACATCCATATGAAAGACAAGCTCAAGATGAGCCGAAAGCAGGTGCTAGAGAAAGCAGTCTGGGCCGTCGACTATGCCAAAAAACACGGCATGCAGGTAGAGTTCTCTGCAGAGGATGCAACAAGGTCAGATAGGCCGTTTTTGATGCAGGTTTTCCAGGCAGTCTCTGCTGCTCATGCAGACAGGCTTGATATTCCAGACACGGTAGGGTACGCAACCCCTGAATACATCTCGTCGCTTGTCAGGGACATCAGGGCCGCAACAGGTCTTCCGATAAGCATGCACTGCCATGACGACTTTGGCTTGGCGGTGGCCAACTCTATTGCAGGGATAAACGCAGGTGCTTCCTGCGCACATGTCACAATAAACGGCCTTGGCGAAAGGGCAGGCAATGCATCGCTTGAAGAATTCGTGATGGCACTCCAGTGCCTCTACAGGAGAAAGCATAACATAAAGACCACACTTCTGTACGAGACTTCGAAGTTTGTTTCAAACACTATGGGGATCGTAGTGCAGCCAAACAAGGCGATAATAGGCGAAAATGCATTTGGCCACGAATCTGGGATACATACCCACGGTATCATCAACAACCCACTTACCTACGAGCCGATAAGCCCCGAGCTTGTAGGGCGGAAAAGATGGCTCCAGGCAGGCAAGCATGCTGGCGCGCATGGAATAAGAGCTATGCTAGAAGACTTTGGCGTCAAGCCGACAGAAGAACAGCTGCGGCTTATTGTAGAAAAGCAAAAAAACCTTGCTGACAAGGGCAAGGCCATTACTACTTCGGAGCTTCTCTCTATAGCAGGCGAAATCATGCACAACGCCAAACTTGAAGAAAAGTTCAAGCTGTACGACTTTCACATCGTAACTGGAATGAGCATCATTCCTACCGCTGTTGTCAGACTCAACATTGACGGCAAGGACTTTATCGCATCCGAGATCGGGGTGGGCCCTGTGGATGCTGCACTCAAAGCAATCCAGAAAATAGCCGGCGAAATGGCTAATGTCAAGATCCGCGAATACCGGCTTGATTCTATAACGGGCGGGTCTGATGCGCTTGCCGAAGTGTCTATAAAGGTTGAGGACAAGACGGGAAATGTGGTTTCGGCACGCAAGTCAGGCGAAGACGTAGTGGTTGCGTCTGTTCAGGCAATGATGGATGCGATAAACAAGGTACTGTTAAGAGAGGCGCTCTACTCAAAGAGTTAGGCAAGCGTGTTGTCAGCAGCAATAATAATAAGATTAGCAACAGATACCTCTCTGGAATTCAGATTAGATCGTGTATTGCATTGACAAGATATAGCATTTCACTGATACGAGGCGATGGAATAGGGCCAGAGCAGGCAGATTCCGCCAAGGCTGTGCTTCAGGCGATAAGTGACAACTCGTCGACAAAGTTTGACATAAGTGAGCTTGAGGCCGGAGATGTGGCTCTTGAAAAGTACGGCAAGGCTCTTCCTGAACCGACAATCAGGGCTATAAAAAGTTCTGATGCCTGCCTCAAAGGGCCGGTAGGAGAAAGCGCAGCAGATGTTATCATTGTTCTGAGGAGGATGTTTGACCTTTATGCTAACGTGAGGCCGGCCAAGTCGTACCCGAATATCCCGTCGCTTTCAAGCAAGGTCGATCTTGTCACTGTGCGGGAAAATACTGAAGATGTCTACCTTGGGTGGGAGTTCAATGCTGATGACAAGACGGTGGTGGCATTGAGGGTGACATCAGAGAAGGCCAGCAGGAGAATAGCAGAATATGCCTTCAGGACAGCAGCCCTGCGCAATGACAAAAAAAGGGTTGTAGCCGTACACAAAGCCAATGTCTTGCGAAAGGGAGATGGTCTGTTCTCGTCTGTATGCAGGTCTGTTGCAGAAAAGTATCCAAAAATAAATTACAGCGAGCAATATGTTGATGCATGTTCAATGAATCTTATTCGCAATCCTGAGGAGTTTGATGTGATACTAACTACAAACCTCTTTGGAGACATTCTATCAGACGAGGCTGCGCAAGTAGTTGGAGGACTTGGCATGGGACCGGCGGCCAATATAGGGAATAGTTTTGCGCTCTTTGAACCGGTTCATGGAGCTGCATTTGACATTGCAGGTAAAAATGCAGCCAACCCGTCGTCTATTTTGCTTTCAGCCAAGATGATGCTAGAGTGGCTGGCAGATACAAAAGGTGATACAAAGGCCGCGCAGGAAGGCCGGCGCATAGAAGAGTCTATTGTAGGGCTGCTGAAGCAAGGCAAGAAAACAAAAGACATCGGTGGCTTTCTTTCAACTACGCAATTTACCAAGATGATAGTTAAAGCCATGTACTGAATACTCTGTATTAGGTTGCATCACGGCAGGAAGGATTGGTTATCTATCCGTCTGCCTGTCACTAACTTCCCCTCGGGGCCTTTTTCTGCCATGCTATAAACATAAAGACAAACGGAATTGTCATGGCTGCCGTTGCAAAAAAGACTGGTTGGAAAGCACTGGCATCTATGTGGTAGCCCATCATTTGCAGAAATGGAATAGGGTATACAGTGAACACCCAAAAGCCAGCAACGATTCCGATAATCGCCTTGTTTCTCTTGAGTACAGCAAGCATGCTGATCTTGTTTACGTTGCGCCTGTGGCACTGGAGGCATTTTACCGTGACAGAGCTTCCAGATACGTCTGGTGGAACCACGCAGGAAGTGCATATCCTATTCTGGCAAAAGTAGCATCTCTTATCGGCAAATCTGGAGCCACAGATGGCACATTTAGCCATGATCGTGTATTGGCTAGCTAGTATAAAAATAACTCATTTATTACGAGTTCAGTTATTTTGGATAGATCTGCTGAAAACCCCATTGACATAGCAGACAGGAATCGAGCCTGAACCCAATCCTTTTCCGCTTTGTCTTTGGGGATCAGTTGTTGCACTTCATATCTTATTAGCAGCAAGTAAGAATCTTAAGTTATTCTTCTCGTAGAGCCAATCTGCTATAATCCAAAGTATAGTGCTAGGCAAATGCCCGCCAATTCAGGTACTGACCACAACAAGACATCACTTCGACCGAGCGCAAGTAGAATAAACACACAATATGTACAATGAAATGGCTGAATCTATCGATTCTAGGTCTTAATGTTAGATAGATCGCCGGCGACCCAATACCGCAATTATTTCTCTTCCACTTAAATGCTATGACGGACACCTGTGGTCATGACCGTAGATGCCAGAATCAAGAAAGCACAGGGCAACAAGGACTATTGGTATGGCGAGCTCAACTCACTTGGCGTGGAGCCAAAATCTGATAACGAGATTAGCAACGCAAAAGAGCTCAAGGATCTAACTGATAATATAAAACAAGTCTTGTACCAGGACTACAAGACAGCGTATAGCAGAAAATCTGAGGCAATTGACGAGTCTCACTTTGATCACATAATCTAGCGGCTACCCGCCAATACCATTTTTTTAGAGACAAAAATAAAAATTGCAAACCTTCGGTTTCGGTATCAGTTGCTCTCAGATTTTCAATATGATGATCTTCAGAGGCTCAATCTGGTCTGACAATCTCCCAGAAGACCTGCAATGCTAGACAATTTTTGCAACCGGTATGATGAATGTGCAACTCGAATATCTTGGCTATCTGCATTTTTCGACAGAAAACTGACCTTGCATTGGACCAACAATAAAGTTAATATTTGCTGTTCTAAACAGTTGGTGAGGGTCAAAAATTCCAACACTTCAACAGACTCGTTCTGGCTATAAAGCAAAGTTGATGCTAGAAGATGGCAGCGTTTTTGACGGCATTGGCTTTGGCTACCCAACAAAAGTAGCAGGAGAGGTCGTATTCAACACAGGAATGGTTGGATACACCGAAACACTCACAGACCCTTCATACAGAGGTCAGATACTCTGTCTCACATATCCTCTTGTGGGCAATTACGGAGTTCCAAGCAGGGATGTCAAGGATGGCTTTGGGCTGCCAAAATATTTCGAGTCTGAACGGATTCAAACAAAGGGCCTTGCAATTCACGAGCTGTCAAGTACGGCAAGCCATTGGAGCTGTATAAGAACTCTCGATGAGTGGCTATACGACGAAAGAATTCCCGGGATTCATGGCATAGACACCAGAGAACTCACAAAAAAGCTTCGTATGAATGGTGTAATGGCTGGCGCCATCGAAGTTTCAGAGCAAGAGATCGATGTGGCAAAATTGCAGGCCATGATAAAAAATGAAAGCTACGACAAGACGAACTTTATGCCCGAAGTTTCTACTTCAGAGCCACAAGAGTACGGCGACAAATCGCTTGATTGCATTGTGTTACTCGATACAGGTACAAAATATAGCATAATTCGCAATATTCTCCGCACCGGCTACAGAGTGGTACGTCTGCCATGGGATGCAACATATGAGCAGGTAATGTCCTACAAGCCAAAAGGTGTGGTCATAAGCAATGGACCGGGTGATCCAAAGGTCTGCAAAAGCACAATCAAGACAGCTGAAAAGCTGATCAAAAGTTCTGCTCCTACACTTGGCATATGTCTTGGGAATCAGATACTGGCCCTGGCTGGTGGCGCGGATACCTATAAACTCAAATTTGGCCACAGGGGACAGAACAAACCCTGCATTGATAAAAATAGCAATCAGGTTTACGTTACAAGCCAAAACCACGGCTACGGAATAGATCCAGAGAGCATGAAAAAGACGGGCTTTAAAGTATGGTTTTCAAACGCTGATGATAGTACGGTGGAAGGAATTGAGCATTCCTCAAAACCTATAATCGCAGTCCAGTTTCACCCAGAAGCCTCACCGGGGCCCTATGACTGTATGTTTGTATTTGACAGGTTTAGCGAGATTATCAAAGGCATCAAAGATGGCAAGTCAAAAGTAGAAAAGCAAGTTGAAGCACTCAATGCCCAAAAAGACCACATGCCGCAGCCAGCAAAATCTGGCAGAAGAAAAAAGACAGTAGAGCCAAAACCCAAACAGCAAAGGAGGGAGAGATAGTCGCCACGGGATGAAACAATAAGGAAAGTCCTATTCCTCGGAAGCGGGGCAATCAAGATCGGAGAAGCAGGCGAAAGTCGGTAGATTCCGGCCGCCAGTTCGACTACTCCGGCTCTCAGGGCCTCAAGGCGCTTGCCGAGGAAGGAGTCAAGAGCATCCTAATAAATCCAAACATCGCTACTATCCAGACTGATGTGCGCTTCGCAGACAAGGTCTATGCGCTGCCAATCAATACAGAATACGTTGAAAAAGTAATCGAATCTGAAAGACCAGACTCGATAATGCTTGGGTTCGGCGGCCAGACTGCACTCAACTGCGGCGTTGCTCTCCACGAGAAGGGAATACTGCAAAGATATGACATCAGGGTTCTGGGGACACAAATAGATGGCATCAAGGTCACCGAGGACAGACAGCTATTCAAGGAAGCCATGATAAAAAGCGGCGTCCCTGTCCTCCACAGCATATCTGTCTATTCACTTGAGGAGGCACAAAAGGCTGCCAAGGAGATAGGATATCCTGTTATCATACGCGTAGCCTATACTTTGGGAGGCCGTGGAGGCGGGGTGGCGTACAATGAATACGAGTTACAGGAAATAGTCCAACGCGGGCTCTCGCTCAGCATGGTCCACCAAGTGCTCATTGAGAGATATGTCGGCCACTGGAAGCAAATAGAATATGAAGTGATGCGCGACTACAAGGGAAACAGCGTCATAGTCTGCAATATGGAAAACGTGCTGGCAATGCGCGTCCATACAGGAGACAACGTGGTCATAGCTCCATCGCAGACTCTGAACAATTCCGAGTATCACATGCTCCGCTCTGCAGCGCTGAGGGCCACAAGTTACTGCGGCATAGTGGGCGAATGCAATATTCAGTTTGCTTTAGAGCCCGAGTCGGAGCAGTATTGCGCTATTGAAATCAATGCAAGGCTCTCTAGGTCTTCTGCTCTTGCAAGCAAGGCGACTGGCTATCCACTTGCTTATATGGCCGCCAAGATAGGGCTTGGATATTCACTTCCAGAGCTTGTCAACAAAATAACAAAGGCTACGACGGCCTGCTTTGAGCCTTCCCTTGACTATGTTGTGCTCAAGATGCCCCGGTGGGACTTTGGCAAGTTTGAGCTAGTAAAACGCAGGCTTGGCAGCGCAATGAAATCAGTTGGTGAAGTGATGGCG
>Ga0209581_1000999_pt1 | contig 39188 bp, 42 predicted proteins | sample Coa_R2_FD_187160 | JGI IMG/M metagenome (GOLD analysis project Ga0209581, IMG submission 187160) | Surface soil microbial communities from Centralia Pennsylvania, which are recovering from an underground coalmine fire - Coalmine... | ecosystem: Environmental > Terrestrial > Soil > Unclassified ...
CTGCTGGTCTGCGGCGGGCCGACCGATTGGTTTCATCCAACCCTACGGTAGCCGAAACCGCTCCATTTGTCCAGCGAAATCTTCAGGATGCCGATTTCAGAGGTCGCTCAGGCTGGTAAACAAATACCCTGGGACTACATGACGAACATCGTCATCTTCGGCAAAAGCCCCTACCTCGTCGATATCGTGGGCCATTGGCTCGGCGGCCATGAACCCGGGAATTTCGGGTTGTTCCACATTGCGATGGAGCGCGGCAAGGTGGATGTGATGAATCCGATGAACATTCCTGTATATGAGTGGCAGGACGGTGTCGCAGTCCGCCGTCCGCTGACGAGTTTCACGCGCACACCGTTGAGGACATTCTACCTCCACCAGCGCACGAAGGAGCCGCTCTGGCATCTCTGCGATGAGCCGTTCGACTACAGCCGTATCAGCGAGAAGAAACTCAGCACTCCCGCAAAGCCGGCGACACGAGTGCTCAACCAGCACTATCCCAACGCGAACAATCCGCAATTGGCGATCGAGCTCAGTGCCCCGGAGACCGGATGGGTGCTTGTAGAGATCCTGGACCAGAGCGGCAACAACCTGGAGGTTATCTTAAACGCCATCTGTGAGCCCGGGTACCACATGGCGGCATGGAACACCGCGAAATACCCTTCCGGCAACTATAAGTACCGCCTGCGCTACCGGGGCTACACGGAAGTGCACGACCTCGTGCTGAACCGAGCGTAGCGTGCCGTTTCGGAGTAACGGTTACTGGCCGGCCGCCCACCACGATCGCGAAGACTGGGAGAGCGTGTTGCGTGCGGCGAGCGGTCTTGACTATGGGGGCGCAGGGAAGCAGCCCGAACTACCGTTTTGTAGGAGATGCCGACTTGCCAGGAGTAATCCCTTGGAGCCGCGCGGTTCAGGTAGAACATTCGGCCCTTTAGCAGCTTTCTCTCTGTCGCAGTGTGCTTGTGTTCATTACCTGCTCGCAACCAGCAAAGACATATCGCCTTCTTTGCCGTCCTTGGTGGCTGCAGGAATGAACTCGAAACGCAACGTCTCGGAGGCGCGTTTCAGCCTGGAGGCCACGAGGGCCTGCACACCGCCGACGTTGACTGTCTCCCCAGGCTTGATGCCGGGGATGCACACCTGGAGTTGTACTCCCGTCCATGGGTGGCCGCCGATCATGATTGACTTGATCCTGCCCTCGTCGATCGACCAATGGGCAGCCGTGAAGACATCGTAAAACTCCTTGGCAAAATCCCAAGCCTCCTTATCGTTTATGACTGCGCTTATGCTGATTCTTCCTGTCTCCGCTGAAAATGAATTTACCAGATTCGTCTTCACTTCCTCTGATAGGTGCCGGTGCGGAGCTTCGGCATGCTCGTAGGTGTTGAACACGGGGTTGTTCGCTGTCTCAATGGCAACGGAGTGCGGGGCCAAAGCGAAGGTGTTGTGTTGGACCGTGGGTACCAATCTTGGCCCGGATGGTGAGTTCCTCGGACGCGAGTTCGCCTCTCCAAGGTCCTTAGTAAGACGACCGTTCTCAGCCAAAACGGTCGCATGCGCAGCCGCCAAGTCCCTGCTTCGCTTAACAAGCTCCTCGTGGTCCTGATAGACCTGCAAGACGACGTGCCACGCGAAAAGCAGCACCCATGCGAGAAATCCGAGCGAGGTGCTAGTCAGAAGGCCTCGCCTCCAATTCGTAACCACACTTCGGAGCCCGCGTTGCCTGATCACCTTGTAGAGCGCTGGAACAACAATCACCACCCCGACGGCTATAGCGAGGTTCGACGTGCTCATCGCGCCCACAGTCGCGTCCCAGGACCGCAAAAGCAGGTGCGCGAGATGCTGATGCCAGGAAACCGGCGTTAGCATATTGCCAGACTAGCACGTCTAAACCGGCCGGGACAGAATCTCGCGAATCTCGCCTGCACCGGTAGGCCCGGTTCATTGCCGGGGTCGGCCCCGTCACCGCTGCCCTGAACATGAATGCTAGCCGACTTGCGGGTCCCAATCCGGAGAGCTTCCCCAAACGCGGTTTCTAAGGACTGTCAGCTGCGTCAGCTGCGGCCCGTGGGGGAATTGTAGATACACGGGTGTATAATTGGTTTCCTACTTCGAATGAACTCGTCAGGTGCGATGAGCCCAAATCGGTGCCCACCTCAGCGTTCTTGTCGTTCTATGTGCCGTTTCGGAATGGTCTTCAAGTCTTCAGCGGCGATGCCTTCCTGGGCAGAGGGAGCATGCCGCCAAACCCTGAGGAGCTAACAGTGCTCGCCAGAGATCGGCTGCTGTGCGCCGCGTGCGTGGAGGACGACTTCCTGCGCGCTGAAATCGAACTCAACGGCAGCGATGGGAGATGCTCATACTGTGATCTTGAAGGGAAAACCTTCTCAATTGATCGCATCGCCGACTTAACCGAGGCCGCGTTGTCCGAGCATTTCTGCTGCGTCACCCGGGAACCAGCTCTCGATCCAGAAATCCAGCTTGAGGCAACAGACGATGCCTCCAACGATGCCGCCGTGAGTACCTCCCAAGCAGGCAGCCATCGCCCAGCCGCGGCCGTCAGTCAGCACCCCTACCGCTCCCTCATCACCAGCGCGGCGGCCCCCACCACTCCGGTGTGATCCGCGATCTGCGCCCGCACGACCGGCACCTCGCGCGCCATCATCACTCGCGTCCGCCAGGCCACTTCCCGGCGCAGCGGATCGAACAGCGCCTCTCCCGCCGCGGCGATCCGGCCGCCCACGATCACCACCTCCGGGTCGAAGATGTGCAGCAGCCCCGCCAGCGCCGCGCTCAGCCGGTGAATCGCCCGTTCCACGATCCGCCGCGCCGCGCCGTCGCCTTCCGCCGCCGCCTCGAAGACCGCCTGGCAGGTCACCTCCCGAGGGCGCTCCCGAAACCACTCGGTCAGCCGCGATTCGCAGCCGAAATGGATCACGCGGAAGGCTTCCGCCTCGATCGCCTTGGCCGAAAAGCAGGTCTCCAGACACCCGTGATTGCCGCAAATGCACAGCGGCCCGTCCGCGTCGATCGTCACATGCCCCAGGTGCCCGGCGGCCCCGGTCTGGCCGCGCAGCAGCCCCCCGTTCACCACCGCGGCGCCCCCCACGCCCGTGCCCAGGGTCAACATCAAGGCGTCCGCGCGGCCGCGCGCGGCGCCCCACACCATCTCGCCGGCCATGGCCACCCGCGCGTCGTTATCCGCCGCCACGGGAACTTCCCTCCCCAGCAGCGGGCGCACCAGTTCGGCCAGGCAGGTTCCCTCCAGAAAATGCACCGTGCCCGGCAGGATCTCCACGCGCGTGGTCCGCGGGTTGATAACCCCCTTGCAGCCGATCCCGGCGCCCTCCACCTGTGCGTCGAACCCCGCCGCCTCCCGCAGCGCCGCCTGAAACGCGCCAAGATCCGCCGGCGTGGGCACGCTGCGCGCTTCGAGCACCCGGCCGTTCCCGTCCACGATGCCGGCCTTGATCTCCGTGCCGCCGATATCGATGCCCAGAACCCGCATGCGCCGCTCAGCCGATCCCCAGTTCGCGCCGCACCCGCCCGACACCCTCCACCAGGCTCCGCAGCTTGGCGCGCGCCGCCCAGCGCGCGGTCTGGCTCAGGCCGCAGTCCGGCGCGAACGAGAGCCGCTCCGGCGGAGCGTATTCCAGGCACCGCCGCACCCGCGCCGCCACGTCCTCGACGGTTTCGAGGTAGTAGCTCTTCACGTCGATAATCCCCGCTGCCACGTCCATCTTCCGGGCGATGTCCCCGATGATCTCCAACTCGGCGAACTCGCGGCTGGCCATCTCCAGGTGAATCTCCTCCACCCGCATCTCCAGAAACGCGGGGAACATGGGCGCATACCGCCGCGGCCCCACGGCCCGGCCCTTGTAGTTGCCGAAGCACAGATGTGTGGAGAGGCGGCAGCGTCCGGCCGCGGGCTCCACCGTGCGGTTAAACAGGTCCACGAAGCGCCGCGGGTCCTCGCGGTAGGCATAGCAGCTCATGGAGGGCTCATCCACCGTAATTTCGCGGCAGCCGGCGGCCACCAGGGCTTCCAGTTCGCCTCGCACGATGGGCGCGAGCGCCTCGGCGATCGCCCAGCGGTCCGGATACTGCCGGTTGGGCGCCAGCCGCCCGCTCAGGGTGTACGGGCCCGGCACGCTGGCCTTGAGCGCCGGACCCGCCGGCGCCACCCGCCGCAGCCGCTCGAACTCCGCCACCACGCCCAGGCCGCGCGGCGCGGCCAGCTCGCCCGTCACCGCGTGTTTGCCCCGCTGATCGTGCGCCGGAGGGCCGAACCGCCGCCCCGGCGCCGGCTCCATGCGAATGCCCTCCAGGTAGCCGTAGAACGAGAGGTTGAAATCCAGCCGCGTCTGCTCCCCGTCGGTGATCACGTCCAGCCCCGCGGCCGCCTGGTCGTGCACCGCCGCGATCACCGCGTCCTCCTGCATCTCCCGCACGTCGTCCTCGCCGAACTGGTCCAGGTGCGCGCAGGCAAACTCCAGCCATCCCGGGAAGGGGTAGCTTCCGATCACGGTGGTGCGTAAAGGCCGGCCCTGCATGTCTTATTCGTACAGGTGCGCCAGGCTCCGGCGGTACCCCTCGTAGAACCGTTCCAACTGTTCTGCCGCGCTGGTGTTCCCCACGAACTGGTGGCTCGGCAGCAGCACCGGCTTCACTCCCTTCGCCAGCAGCCGCTCCGCCACCTCGCAGCGCAGCATGTTCATGATCATGCCCCCGGTCACCGTGGAAGCCGGACCCGTGCGCCAGTCCAGGCCCTCCAGTTCCACCACGCAGTCGCCCGGAGGGCACTGGTTGTCCAGCACCACGTCGGCCACGTCGATGAGCTTCTTGCCGGACGAATGCGCCGGCGGAGACTGCTCGCAGTGCTGCCGCGAGCACAGCGCGATCACCGGCAGGCCGCGCCGCTTCGCGCCCAGCGCCATTTCCACGATCACCGGCCGGATGCCGCTGGTCGAGATCACCACGAACGCGTCCCGCGGGCCGAACCGGAAGCTTTTGAGGATCTCCTCCGCGTAGCCCTCGTATTTTTCCAAGTACAGCGCGCTGCGCAGCCCGTTGGTGCCCACAATCGAGGCGTGCGTGGAAAGCGCCAGTTCCACCAGCGCGAAGAAGCCCACGAAGCAGCCCTGCCGCGGCGTCATCTCCTCGCACATCATGCGCGAGTGGCCGGCCCCGAACAGAAACACCAGCCCCCCGCCCGCGATGCTCTGCGCGCAGATCTCCGCCGCCCGGCTGATTTCGGGCATCTGCGTTTCCCGAATCTTCTGGAGCAGCCCGATCGTCCGGTCGAAGTAGGTCGCCGCCGCGCTCACGCCTGCTCCTTCCATGCCGGGCCCTGCGGAAACTCGTATTCGTCAAGCGACTCTTGGCGCATGGTGATACTGTATCCCGGCTGCTCCGGCGCCTGGTAGCGCCCGCCGCGCATGCGCACCGGATCCACAAAGTGCTCGTGCAGGTGGTCCACGTACTCCACCAGCCGGTTTTCGAGCGACGCGCTCACACAAATGTAATCGAACATGGCCAGGTGCTGCACGTGTTCGCACAACCCCACGCCGCCCGCGTGCGGGCACACCGGGATGCCGAACTTGGCGGCCATCAGCAGCACCGCCAGGATCTCGTTCACGCCCCCCAGCCGACAACTGTCGATCTGGCAGAAGCGGATGGCGCCGGCCTGCATAAGCTGTTTGAAGATCACGCGGTTCTGGCAGTGCTCGCCGGTGGCCACCCCGATGGGGTCGAGCGCCCGCGCGATCGCGGCGTGCCCCAGCACGTCGTCCGGGCTGGTGGGCTCCTCGATCCACCAGGGGTCGAACTCCGCCAGTTGCCGCATGTGCCGGATGGCCTCCTCCACGTCCCAGCGCTGGTTGGCGTCCATCATGAGTTTGCGCTGCGGCCCGATCTCTTCGCGAATGATGGCCGCGCGCCGCCGGTCGTCGGCCACGTCCACGCCCACCTTGATCTTGAAGTGCGACATGCCCTCCGCCAGGCCCTCGCGGCAAAGCCGGCGAAGTTGCTCGTCGCTGTAGCCCAGCCACCCCGCCGAGGTGCTGTAGGCGGGATAGCCCTCCCGGCGCATCTCCGCCTCGCGCGCCGCCTTCCCCGGCGCGTTGCGGCGCAGGATCTCCAGCGCCTCCTCCGGCGTAAGCGCGTCGGTAATGTAGCGGAAGTCGATGGCGGCCACCACCTGCTCCGGCGGCAGGTCCACCAGCAGCTTCCAGAGCGGTTTGCCCTCCAGCTTCGCGTACAGGTCCCACACCGCATTCACCAGCGCCGCCGTCGCCAGGTGGAGCACGCCCTTCTCCGGGCCGATCCAGCGCAACTGGGTGTCGTTGGTCAGGCTGCGCCACATGCCGCGCAGGTCCGCGGCCAGCCCTTCCACGGTTTTGCCCCGCAGAATCGGCGCCAGCGCCCGGATCGCCGCCACGCAAACTTCCGTCCCGCGCCCGATCGTAAACGCCAGGCCGTTCCCTTCCAGCCCGTCCGTGCTGGTCCGCAGTGTCACGTACGCCGCCGAATAGTCCGGATCCGGGTGCGTGGCGTCCGACCCTATGTGCGCCCGCGAAGTAGGGAAGCGAATGTCCCGCGCCACGATGTCCGTAATGGTGGTAGCCATAGGTTGATTGTGACGCAACCGCCGCGCTCCTCGCGAGCCGCGGCGCTGTTCAGCATGGCCGAACAGCCAATTGACGCCTCACGCACAGATAAAATATATTCGATCTCACGTGACACAATCGGCTGCCACTTCATCTGGTTCAGAATCACTGAACACCCTGGCGCCTGTTTCCCGGGACTATGGCGTCTCCTCCGTGCGCAAGGCGCTCGAGCTGCTGGTGCGCTTCACCCCGCAGGTTACCTCGTGGAGCCTGTCAGACCTGGCCCGCGCGGCGCACATGCCGAAGAGCACCGCGCACAACCTCCTGCGCACGTTGCAGGCCTTCGATCTCGTGCGCCAGGATCCGGACACGCACAGCTACCGGTTGGGCCCGCGGGCCCTCGAACTCGGGTTCACCTTCGCGCGCGGCGCCGACGTGCTGTCGCGCGCCCGCCCCGTCCTGTCCCGGCTGGCGGAGACCACCGGCGAGACCGTCAAGCTGGGCATGCTCTCCCAGGGCCAGGTGCTGATCATCGCGTCCATGGAATCCACCCGCCAGTTGCACACGCGCGGCGACGTGGGCACCCGCTGGCCGCTGCACTCCTCGAGCCTGGGCAAGGCGATGCTCAGCGTCCTGCCCACCCGGGAGGCCGCCGACATCCTGGCCCGCCGGGGAATGCCGCGCTTCACCCCGGCCACTTTCACCACCCGGGCGGGCATCGAACGCGAGATCCAAGGCATCCGCAGCCGCGGCTACGCGCTGGACCGGGAGGAAAGCGAGCCAGGCGTCTGTTGCGTGGCTGCCCCCATTGCCGATGCGCTGCTGCACACGGTGGCGGCGATCAGTGTCTCCGGCCCGGGCGTGCGCATGCAAGCGAACGTGCTTGAGGAGTACGCCACGCACGTGACCACCGCCGCCCGCACCGTGGCCAGGTACTTCGAACGGCAAACCCTATGAACCTTTCCGATATTCACGGCATCATCCCACCCATGGTGACGCCGTTCCGGCAGGACAACAGCATCGACGAGCAGGCGCACCGCGCGGACGTGCGCTATCTGATCGAAACGGCGGGTGTGCACGGTCTGGCCGTGGGCGGCAGCACCGGCGAAGGCCACACGCTTTCGACCGAAGAGACGCGCCGCCTGGTGGCCTGGACGGTGGAGGAGGCGCGCGGCCGCGTGCCGGTGATCGCCGGCATCATCACGAACAGCACCGCCGCCGCCGCCGAGCGCGCCCGGGCGGTCGCTGATCTGGGCGTCGCTGCGCTGCAGATCACGCCGGTGCACTATGTGTTTCGCCCCGACGACGATTCCCTGCTCCGGCATTTCGCCGCCATCGCCGGCGAGAGCGGCCTGCCGGTGATTATCTACAACGTGATTCCCTGGTGTTATCTGCTGCCGCCCTTGCTGGTTCGCATCCTGCGCGACGTCGAGGGCGTGGTTGGGGTCAAGCAGAGCGCCAGCGACATGAAAACCCTGGCGGACCTCCTGCTGCTGGTCGAAGATGCGGGCATCGCGGACCGCGTGCGGATTCTCTCCGCGGTGGATGCCCTGCTCTACCCGTCGTTCCAGTTGGGCGCGCACGGCTCCATCGCCGCGATCCTCACCGCGGCGCCGAAATCGTCCGTGGCGTTGTGGAACGCGGTGAGAGAGGGCCGCCAGGACGAGGCTCTGCGCATCCACAAGCGTTTGCTGCGTCTCTGGAACGCCATGGACGCGCCCAACCTGCCGGCCACCGTGCGCGCCGCCATGCGGCTTCAGGGGCGCGAAGGAGGCGTGCCGCGCCCGCCCATGCCGCCGGCTTCGCAGGCCCAGGAAGAACACATCCGGCAGGCCCTCGCCTCGTGACCTTCTGAGAGAGCCTGTCCTATGCGCGCATCCGGAACATTGGCGGTGCTGGTGCCTCTTCTGCTGCCTTTGCCCGTCCTGGCGGGCGGCGGACAGGGGCCCGAACGCCCGCTCATTAGCCCCTCGCTGGCGCACGTGGCCCCGGGCGCGTCGCAGCCATTCCGCGTGGAAATGGCGGGCCAGCCGGGGCGCGTTGAGGAATGGTCCGTCAACGGCGTTCCGGGAGGCAACACGGCCCTCGGGCGGATCTCCCCGGCCGGCGTCTATACCGCCCCCGCCGCGGCCCCCGTGCCGCGCGAGATCCACATCGGCGCGGTCGTCCCCCGGCCGGCCCGGCTGCACGCCTGGGCAACCGTGGTGATCGGGGAGGCGCCTCCCGCCTACAAGCTGGTGTCCCGCTTCGGCGAGAAAGGCTCGGGACCGGGCCGGTTCATCGACCCGCACGCCGTCGCGATCGGCCACGACGGCAACTTGATCATTGTGGACTCGACTCCCGCGCACGTCTACCGCTACACCCGGCAGGGCCGCTACCTCGGGGAGGTCGGCTTGGGGCCAGGCAGCGGGCCAGGGCAGTTCAACGGCCCGCGCGACGTGCAGGTGGACCCCTCCGGAAATATCTTCATCGCCGACGCCAACAACGGGCGCATCGAGGTCTTCAGCCCCTCCGGCAAATTTCTGTTTCAGTTCGGCAGGAAAGGCACGGCGCCCGGCGAAATGCTGCGCGTGCATGCCATCTGGTTCGGCAGCGGGAACCGGTTATATGCCGCCGACGTGGACAACAGCCGCATCATGGTCTTCAGCGATGCCGGGAAATTCCTCTTCCAGTGGGGAAAAGACGGCCGCGGGCCCGGGGAGTTCCACGCGCCGCACGGCCTGGGCGGGGACGTCAACGGCGATCTGTTCGTTTCCAACTATCACGGCCCCTGCCAGAAGTTCACCGGCGACGGGCGCTTCCTGTTCGATTTCGCGCCCGTGAGCCGGACCGGCGGCCCCACCCACTGGCACGCCATGACCAGCGACCGCTGGGGAGACGCCTACCTCATGGCGCGCGATAAGGACAACCGCAACAGCATCATGAAGTACAACAACAACGGCACTTTCGTGACGAGCTGGCCGCCCTTGCGCAGCGTCAACGAGTGGGGTGTTAAGGCGGCCACCGTGGACGAGGACGGCACGGTCTACGCGTGTATCGAGTCCCGCGACGACGTGGGCATCGAAGTCTATCACGAAGAATAGCCCGGCGGTCTTCCGCAAACTTCGCTATCATGTACCCTGTCGCCGGATGCGCGGCGTCCACCAGGAAGGCCGGGAACCATTATGAGCTTCTTCTCCAAACAGTTTATCGATGTCATTCAGTGGACCGAGTCGGGCGATGCGGTGCTCGCCTGGCGATTCCCCATGGAGGATCAGGAGATTCAGACCGGCGCCCGGCTGACCGTCCGCGATTCGCAAATGGCCGTGTTCGTCAACGAAGGCCGCATCGCCGACGTGTTTTCTCCGGGCCTCTACACCCTGAGCACCCACACCCTGCCGCTGCTGACGAATCTGCTCAACTGGGACAAGGCGTTCAAGTCCCCCTTCAAGTCCGACGTCTATTTCTTTTCGTCCCGCCTGCGGATCGATCAGAAGTGGGGCACGGCCACGCCCATCACCATCCGCGACCGGGAGTTCGGCGCCGTACGGATGCGCGCCTACGGCATCTATGCGTACCGCATCGCCGATCCCAGGGTCTTCTATGAAAAGGTGAGCGGCTCGCGCGAGGTGTACCACGTCAGCGACCTGGAAGGCCAACTGCGCAACACCATCGTGGGTCGGATGACGGACGCGTTTGCCAACGCCAACGTCAATTTCCTCGATATGGCCGGCAGCCAGGCGCGGCTCGCCGACACGATGCTGGCGGCTCTGCGGCCGGTGTTTGCCGACCTCGGGCTGTGGCTCGACAGCTTCGTGGTGGAGAATATCTCGCTGCCCGAAGAACTCCAGAAGATGCTGGATCAGCGCATCGGGATGAACATGCTCGGCGACATGAACCGCTACACGCAGTTCCAGGTGGCGCAGTCCATGCCCATCGCGGCGGCCAACGAAGGCGGCGGCGCGGCGGGCATCGGCGCCGGCCTGGGCGCCGGGCTGGTGATGGCGCAGCAAATGATGAACGCGATGAAGCCGCAGGCTCCCGAACCCGCGCCGCCTCAGGCTCCCCCCGCCCCTGCCGCCCCCGTCGCGGCGGGTGGTACGAAGTTCTGCATGAACTGCGGCAAGTCCATCCCCCGGGCCGCGCGGTTCTGCCCGGAGTGCGGCGGCGCCCAACAATAGCTGCCTGCGGGCGCTACCAGCGGGTGACAGTGGCGTTGGACCAGCGGGTCATATTCCGCGACTCGCCTTCAATCCGCTCGAAGACGGACTGTATGGCCACCCGGCCGGGTCCGCTGAGGCGCAGCCACAGGTACCGGTTCCCCCAGGGGCGCCAGGTCGCGTAGATCGCTCCGGGTTGTTCGAAGTGGAGCTGCATCTCGACCGCCGGATCCTTGAACACCAGGGCGCTGGGCTTCACCAGGATGGTCTGCCCGGGCGCCAGGTTGCGCACGAAAATATTGCCGCCCGCGTGCAACAGCAGCAGCCCCGGAGTGTGCGAGGCCGTGAAGCGGTCCATGAAGCGGCCCACCGGGTAGTGGGTCTCCGTGTTCTTGTCTTCTTTGGTCTCGAACCAGATGTTGGTCTGAAACCAGTCGTAGGCGACGTTGGAGGTGGCCGCGAGCAGCATGTGCTCGCGCACATCGATGGACTGGCCCGGCTGGAGGGCGACCGGGATGAGCTCCCCGGGATCGTCCTTCGAGAACGCGATGCGCCCGGGCCCTTCTGCCTGGGTCATTATTAGCGGCAGGCCCGCGAACATGCGCTTCCAGGCGCCTTTGAGCGACATCACGCTGATATTCACCTGCGGCTCTTTCCAGAGCAGCACGTGGTGCGTAAAGTAGACGCTGTCGCCGGCGGCCAGGTTCATATCCGCGACCGGCACATAGAGGCCCTCGATCTGGCAGGAGGAGTTGCCGAACTGAAGCTTGGCCATGTCCTTGCGCGCGGGCAACTCGGTCCAGCCGCTTTCGGTGGCGGCTGGCGGCCGCGCCAGAGCCGCGCCGCAGCGGGGGCAGGCGGCGTCCGCCGCATCCGCGTCCGCCCCGCACCACTGGCAGCGCGCGCTCGCCTTTGCCGCCCGCGGGGGCGGAGGTGTGGCAGCCGCAGCGGCGCGTGGCACGGCTTTGCCGCAGCCTTCGCAGAAATTCTGGCCTTCTCGAAGCGGGGTACCGCAGTTTACGCAGAACATGGGCTCACTCGGTGTGATGGTGCACGTACATGGACTGAATTCCGACGCGGCCGGGGCCCGTCATCCGCGCGAGGCTCATGTTGGTTCCCCCGAACAGCCCGGTGCCCAGCCTCTGGATCTCCACATTCATGGTGACCGAGGAATCCTTATACAAAAACGCGCCGGGCTCCACCAGGATGCTTTCCCCGGGGGCGAGCCGGCGCTCGAACACATTCCCGTAACCGTGCAGGATCAGCAGGCCAGGCGCTCCCATGGTGACAAAGCGGTCCATGTACATGCCCTGCCCGCCGAAAAGAATGTTGGACAGACCCTTGATCCGAACGAAGGAGTAGGCCACCTGGTGGGAGCAAAGCAGGAAGGCGTGCTCCCGAACGTCCAGCTCCATGCCCGGATGTAGCGGCAGGACCACCAGCTCGCCCGTGGCATCGCGGGAAAAAGCGATGCGCCCGGGACCTGTGGCCACGCTGATGAGGAAGGGCATGCCGGCAAAGACGCGCCGCAGCCCTCCGGAAATCTGCATCACCGACATGGCCACCTGCTCTTCCTTCCAGAGCATCACGTGATGCTCGAAGAAGACCGAATCGGCCGGCCCCAGATGGATCTCCGCCGCCGGCACGATCTCGCCTTCCACCTGGCAGGTGCTGGAGCCGAACTGAATCTGGGTCATGTCGCGAATGCGCGGGGCTTCGCGCCATCCCGATTCACTCACCAGGTTGCGGATATCCAGAGGCGCCCCGCAGGCCCGGCAGGCCAGCGCGGACTTCTCGTTCATGCTCTGGCACCACTGGCACTGGATTCGCTCGAAAGGCTCGGCTGCGGGGCTATGAGCAGCGTCAGTCATAGCCTCGGATTATATCGCGGCTTGCCCAAGCTCCTTTAACAAATCCGCGGCAATTGCTCCCCGAACGGCAAATCCACCACGCGCGTGCCCCCGATCTCCGTCTTCATGAGCACCATGCCCGGATGCGCCGCGACTGCCTCGCCGATGATGGCGGCCTCTCGCCCTTCCGGCCGCTGCCGCATGGCTGCCAGCACCGCGCCGGCGTCCTCCGCGCGCACGAACGAAACCAGCTTGCCCTCGTTGGCCACGAACAGCGGATCCAGTCCCAGCAGCTCGCAGGCCGCGCGCACCTCCTCGCGCACCGGGATAAGCCGCGCGTCGATCTCCACGCCCACCTTCGACGCCGCGGCCATCTCGCACAGCGAGGTGCCCAGGCCGCCGCGCGTGGGATCGCGCAGCGCGTGGATCTCGCCCGCCGCCAGCATGGCCTCCACCAGCCGGTCGAGCGGCGCGGTGTCGGACAGGATGGCGCCGTCGAACTCCAGCCCTTCGCGCCGCGACATCACCGCCATGCCGTGATCGCCGATGGTGCCGCTCAGCAGCACCCGGTCTCCGGGCCGCGCGTTCGAAGCCGAAATCTCCACGCCCTCGGGCACTACTCCGATCCCCGCGGTGGTCACGAACATCCGGTCGGCCGAGCCCTTGTTCACCACCTTGGTGTCGCCCGTCGCGATGGCCACTCCCGCCGCGGCGGCGGCGCGCGCCATCGACTGCGTCACGCGCGCCAGGTCCTCCAGCGGAAAACCCTCTTCCAGAATGAACGCCGCTGAAAGGCAAACCGGCCGCGCCCCGCTCATCGCCAGGTCGTTCACCGTGCCGTTCACCGCCAGCTCGCCGATGTCGCCCCCGGGGAAAAACAGCGGCGTCACCACAAACGCGTCCGTGGTGAAGGCGATCCGGCCGCCGTCGATCGAAATCACCGCCTGGTCGTCCAGCTTGCGCAGCCAGGGATTATCGAAGGCCGGCAGGAAGATCTCGCGGATCAGTTGCGCGCTCAGCTTCCCCCCGCTGCCGTGTCCCAGCACCACGGTCTTGCGCGGCGTGAACGGCGGCGGGCAGGAAAGCGTGAAGTCATTCGGCATGGCGCACCAGGTGACGTCCGTAGTTGTAATAGGCGGCGCAGGCCCCCTCGGCCGAAACCATGGTGGCGCCCAGCGGCGTCTGGGGCGTGCACTCTTTCGCGAACGCCGGGCAGTCGTGCGGCTTCTTCACGCCTTGCAGCACCAGCCCGCTGATGCACGCCTCCGGCTCCTCGGGCCGGATGCTTTCCACTTCGAACCTCCGCCCCGCGTCGAACTCCTGAAACTCCGGCCGCAGCCGGTAGCCGCTCTCCGGGATCACGCCGATGCCCCGCCACGCCCGGTCGCAGGTCTCGAACACCTGGAACATCCTGCGTTGCGCCTCCGGGTTGCCTTCCCGCGTGACCGCCCGGGCATATTGATTCTCCACTTCCGCGCGTCCCTGTGCGAGCTGCCGCACGGCCATCAAAATCCCTTCCAGCAGGTCCACCGGCTCAAAGCCCGTGATCACCACCGGGACGCGGTAGCGCGCCGCCAGCGGTTCGTACTCCCGCCAGCCCATCACCGCGCACACGTGCCCCGGGCCCAGGAACGCCTGCACGCGGTTGTTCGGCGATTCCAGGATCCCAGTGATCGCCGGAGGCACGAGCACGTGCGAAACCAGCACGGAGAAGTTCGCCAGCCCCTGCGCGCGCGCCTGCCATACCGCCATGGCGTTGGCCGGGGCCGTGGTTTCAAATCCTACCGCGAAGAACACCACCTGCCGGTCCGGATGCGCCCGCGCCAGCTTCAGGCAGTCCAGCGGCGAATACACCACCCGCACGTCGCCGCCCTCGGCCTTGATCTGGAACAGGTCCCCGCGCGATCCCGGCACACGCAGCATATCGCCGAACGAACAGAAGATGACCTCCGGCCGCCGCGCGATGGCGTGCGCCCGGTCCAGCATCTCCAGCGGCGTCACGCACACCGGGCAGCCCGGACCGTGCACCAGTTCCACCTCCCGCGGCAGCAGTTCGTCCAGGCCGTACTTGACGATCGAGTGCGTCTGGCCCCCGCAGATTTCCATCAGCGCGGCCGGCCGCGTCGCCGTGCGCCGGATCTGCTCCGCCAGCTTCCCGGCCAGTCCGGCGTCCCGGTACTCGTCAAGGTACTTCATCCGGGCCTCCGGGCTCTTCCGGCCCGGCTTCGGCGAGCTGATCCATCTCCCGCAGCAGTTCCAGCGTGCGGGCCGCCTCGTCGGCATCCACGCGGCTGATCGCAAAGCCCACGTGGACCATCACGTAATCGCCCTCCCCGGCTTCGGGAACATATTCCAGGCAAGCCTCCCGCCGGATGCCGCCGAAGTCGATGGTGGCCATCCGCACACCGCTGCTTTCCCGCACTTCCACGATCTTCCCGGGAACGGCCAGGCACATGCGATTTCATGGTAGCAACATTGCGTACCCGGAGCCCGGCGTATAATACCCCCATCATGAGGACCACACGCAGAACTCTGCTCCAGGGCGCGGCCGGCGCCCCTCTGTTCGCCCGCGCCGGCAAGTTGAAGCAGCCGGCGGCGCGCAGCGTTTACGACGAGTTGGGCATCCGCCCGGTGATCAACTTCCGCGGCACCCACACGGTGATCGGCGCCTCTAAGATCTGGCCTGAAATCCACGACGCCATGGCCGAGGCTTCCCGGCACTACGTGGAATTGGAGGAATTGCAGGACAAGGTCGGCGAGCGCCTGGCCGCCCTCATCGGCGCGCCCGCCGCCATGGTCACCACCGGCACCGCCGGCGCCATGGCCGTCGGCACCTGCGCCTGCCTCACTGGCGCCGACGTGCGCAAGGTCCAGCAACTGCCCAACCTGGAAGGCATGAAGTCCGAGGCCGTCATCCAGAAGGTGCACCGCAATGCCTACGACCACGCCGTGCGCATGGCCGGCGTGAAGATCGTGGAAGTGGAAACCCGCGAGCAGTTCCAGAACGCCCTCGGCCCCCAGACGGCCCTCATGTACTTCCTGGGCGGCAGCTCCGGCGACTGGGCCTGGGAAACCCCCATCCCGCTCGAAGAGAGCCTGGAGATCGCGCACAAAGCCGGCGTGCCCGTGATGGTGGATGCCGCCAACATGCTGCCTCCCTGGGAAAACATCCGTAAACTGGCCGCCCAGGGCGTAGACCTCATCTGCATCAGCGGCGGCAAGCACATGCGCGGCCCGCAGTGCTCCGGCATCCTGGCCGGGCGCAAGGAACTGATCCAGGCCGCGCGCCTGAACATGAATCCGCACTCCGACTCGCAGGGCCGTCCCATGAAGGTGGGCCGCGAGGAGATCGTGGGTGTCTGGCTGGCGGCCGAAAAATACTCCAAGCTGGATTTTGATGCCCTGGACCGCGAATGCCAGGCGCAGGCCGAATACCTCCGGCGCGAATTCTCCAAAATCCCCGGCCTCCGGCTGTCCTACGCCCCCAGCGATCGCACGCGCAAAGTCCGCCGCCTGGTGGTGGATTGGGACGAAAAGGCCATGGGCATCACCGGCCCCGAGTGCGAGCGGAAGCTGCTGGAAGCCGAGCCGCGCATCGCCGTGCTCCGCGAAAAAGGCCACCAGTTAGTCTTCACCGTCTTCATGAACGATCCCGGAGACGAGAAACTGGCCGCCCGCCGCATGCACGAGATCTTCGCCGGCATAACCAAGGCGTGAACCTGGCTCTTATCGCACCAGCGGCACGTACGCCCGCACCCGCCGCTTGTACTTCGCGAACTCCTCGCCGAAACGCGAGGCCAGCAGCCCATCCTCCACCTGCACCCGCACCTCCGTGCCCGCCAGGAACACGGCCAGCGCGATACCAAACCGGATCCACGGGGTGATTAGCAAACCCATGCCCAGGAAAATCGCCAGCATGGAGGCGTAAATCGGATGGCGCACGATGCGGTAGGGCCCTGTCCGGACCAGCTCATGGTCGGGATACAGCCCGGCGTTGAGCCGCCACTGCTTCCCCAGGTGCCGCACCGCCGCCCACGCCAGTGCCACGGCCAACGGACCGCAGATCATCGACCCGGCCAGCCGTCCCGGCCCCACCGCCTGCCGTGGCAGGCGAAAGCTCAATGCCACAAAGTAGGCGAGCGCTTGCAGCAGCATCCCCCACCGGGCTGAGGAGAGCGTCACCTGCGACGGCCGCTTGGGATCCGCCACAATGCGCCGCACGAACACCAGCACCCACAGCACCCAACAGACCGCAAGTTCCGTCAGCGCGAGGGAATACACCGTTCTTTTCCGACTGATCTAAGATGAGAAAGCATGTCCAATCGGAGAGACCTTCTCAAGATAGCAGGCTGGAACGCGCTTGCGGCCCTCAGCACCGCCGGAGGCGCCGCCCCGTTGCCCGACGTCACCATCGACGCCAAGGATGCCCGCGTCTCCCACGAGCCCTTCGGCGACCTGCGCATTTACTTCGATGGTCCCACCGGGCAGCTCAGCGCCATGACCGCGGGCAGTCTGCGTCTGAAGCCGGGCATGCGCCCCCATCCGCCGCATCAGCACCCCGAGGAAGAGTTCATGGTCATCACCGAAGGTTCGGGCGAGATCACTGTCGGAGGCAAGACCACCCAGGTCGGTCCGGGCTCCATGATGTATTGCGCCGCCAACCATGTGCACGGCATTGTGAACACCGGCAAAGCTCCGCTGCTGTTCTATTTTTACAAGTGGAAAGCGTAGATCGCCCCGGGTAATTCTTACCCGCCGACTCTCCCGGGAATCCCGTAATCCGTTCAGAACCAAGCACGATCCCGCATTGGCAAGCCGCCTGCATCGACTCCCGCCAGGAGCTCGCTCATGAAAACCACAACCGCTTTGGCCGCAATTGTATTTCTTGGCGGGACGGCCGGCGCATTGGCGCAGCAGGCGCCGCCGGCCCCTATTTACCGCGTAACTGTGGAGCAACGTACCATTCAGGCCGTCAATTACGGGCACAGAACCGCGCCCACGAAGATCGGCTTCCAGGGCACCGTGCTGATGCCCAAGGCCGCGGGGGAAGCCGTGGTGCACAGCCGGCGGGGCGCCGTGAGCATCGACGCGCGCTTCGAACACCTCGAGGAACCGGTCCGCTTCGGGGCGCAGTATCTCACCTACGTGCTCTGGGCGGTCACGCCGGACGGCCGCGTCACGAACCTGGGCGAGGTCGTCACGGACGCGCATGAGAAGGCCCATCTGGCTGTCACCACCCAATTACAGGCCTTCGCTTTGATCCTGACGGCCGAGCCTTACTACGCGGTCACCCGTCCGAGCGATGTGGTCGTGATGCAGAACCAGATCCTTCCGGACACCACCGGCCGCATCGAAACGGTGAACGCGAAATATGAACTGATGCCCCGCACCGACTACACCTACCACGTGAACCAGGCCGACGAGATCGCCGCCGCCAGCCGCCGCAAAGTCTCCGTCGAAGAGGCCAACGCCATCACCGCGCTCTACCAGGCCCAAAATGCCCTCCAGATCGCCAAATCCAAGGGCGCGGACCGCTACGCTCCCGACGTGTTCCAGAAAGCGCAGAATCTGCTCACGCAGGCCCAGGCCTATCGCGACCGGAAATCCAATGCCCGGCAGGTCATCACGCTGGCGCGCGAAGCCACCCAGACCGCGCAGGACGCCCTCATGATCGCCGGCCGCCACAACCCCGAAGAAGTGGCCAAAAACGCCGCCGATCCGCGGCCGTAAGAGCTATACTGATTCCGCCTCCGGACGCACCCACGGATGCCGGTACGGGCGGCGCAGCAGCCGGTTGGCTTCTTCGTCGCCCACCACCTGCTGCCGCGCTCCGTCCCAGCGCAGCGACCGGCCCAGCTTCATGGACAGATTCGCCAGGATGCAACTCGCCGTCGAGATGTGCCCCTGCTCGATGTCCGCCACCGGCCGTGAGCGCGCGTCGATGGCCGCCAGAAAGTTCCGCATGTGTCCGCGGATCGCCGGCGCCACGTGCCGTTCCAGCCGCTCCTCGGTCTTGTCCTCGGGATACTGCTCCAGTTCGTAAGTAACGTCGCGGTGCACCGGCTCGCTTTTGTCCATGGGGAGGAAGTCGTAGCTGAACACGCTCACCTTGAGTGTGCCCTTGTCGCCGTAAAAGGTCGCGCCCCACGGGTACTTCGGGTCGGCGGAGTGTCCCCAGGTGCGGTGCTGCCACACCACGCGCAGGTCGTCGTAATCAAACGTCGCGGTCTGCGTGTCGGAGATATTGGCCTTGCTGCCCTTCTCCACCAGGATGCCGCCCGTCGAATCCACTCGCGTGGGCCAGCCCAGGCCCAGCATCCAGCGCGTCATGTCGAACATGTGGATGCACATGTCGCCCACGATCCCGTTGCCGTATTCCATGAACGCGCGCCAGCTTCCCGGGTGCACCAGCTTGTTGTAGGGGCGCATCGGAGCGGGCCCCGTCCACATCTCGTAGTCCAGGTACTCCGGCGGCTGCGTGTCCGGCGGATTCGCGGTCGGGCGCATGTGGTAGTAGCAGTAAATCTCCACCAGGCCGATCTTGCCCAGCTTGCCGGTCTTGACGAAGCGGTCCATGGCCTCGATGATGTGCGGCGTGCTGCGCCGCTGCGTGCCCACCTGTACCACGCGCTGATGCTTGCGCGCCGCCGCCAGCATGGCCTGGCCCTCCACCACGTCCACGCTGATCGGCTTCTGTACGTAAACATCCGCGCCGGACTGGACCGCGGCGATCATCGCCAGCGCGTGCCAGTGATCCGGCGTGGCCACCTCCACGATGTCCAGGTCCCGCTCCTGGAGCATCTCCCGGTAGTCCGTGTACGTGCGCGGCTTCTTTTTGGACTTCTGCCGCGACGCCACGATCTCCGCGGCCTGGGCCAGCATGCGCCGGTCCACGTCGCACAGGGACACCACTTCGACCGGAGAAGCCTGGATCAGCCGCAGCAGGTCGGCCTTGCCGTACCAGCCGCAGCCGATCAGACCCACGCGGCGGACCTTCTGGTCATCGTAGGCCGCGGCTTGCCCGGCGCCCATAGCCAAACCCGCGGCGCTCGTGGAAAGGAATTGTCGGCGGTGCATGATCCTACAGTATAAGCCCCGCCATCAGTGCAGAATGCCGGTGGCGCAGCAGTGCTCGTAGATGGCGCTGCCCACCGTGTCCACCGGGCCGGTGAAGCCTGGCCCTCCCGCGGCCACGTAGCCGTGGCTCGCCCCGGAGCGTTCCGGGCTCACCCAGAACGCGTATAGACGGCTCGCCCGCAGATGGAAACGGAACTTCACCGGTTTGCCCGCCAGCGCCGCCAGGTCCGCCCCGCTCTTCCAGCGCACCAACTGCTGCGTGTTGTCGCTTTCCACGGGCAGGCACTCGGCCGCCGAAAACGGAGGGATCACGCGATCCCGCCCATCCAGCACTTCCACCCGCAGGCTTCCTGCCACCGCGTTCGCGTTCACGAACAGGTAGCGGCCCTTGAATCGCACCGGCCGCGTGGTCAGCACGCCCCCGGCGCTGCCCGCGTCCATGGAAGCGAACCCGTCCCGCCGCAGTGTCGCCAGGCCCGTGCTGTCCGTCTCGTTGTCGCGCCGTCCCGTCCGTCCGCTGACGTAGAAAAACAGGCGGTCGCCTACCACCAGGAACCCGCCGCCCGCCGATTGCACGTTCCCCCAGTTCCAGTCCCCGCCGTTCTCCGACACCGTGACCAGCGGGTGGCGCCACGGACGGCTCCAGTGAAAGCCGTCGCGGCTGAAGCCCACCACCACGTCATTGGGCTTGGGCCGGTCCGGCGGCTGCCCGCGCCAGATGCTGAACAGGCCCACCAGCAGGCTCTCGTACGCCACCGCATCCAGGTTGTAGAGTTCCGGCCGGACGTTCAGATCCACGCGGCTCGCATCCAGCCGGTCGGCGCCTGTCCATTTCACCGGATCGCCCGGATTCCACGCCAGCGCGGCGGCCAAGTCCGGCGCTTCCCGATAGGACCGCAGGCGCACATGGTCGCCGGGCACCGGGTGTGCCACGCGGCCCGACGGTCCGGGGCCGGAATCGCGCAGGCTCGCCACCCACACCTTGCGGAACGGATTCCAGAACACCGTGGTGCGGTCCCCCGCCGCCGGGCTCTCCGCCACCGCCTGGCCCCAGTGAATTCCGTCCGCGGAATAGTACAGCGAGACTGGCTTGCGGCTGCCGTTGGAATACGCCAGCTTGTAACGCCGCGCGGGGTTGCGTTCCTCCAGATCCAGCCACACCGTGGACGAATCCCGGCGCGCCGCGTGCACGATGTTGGTCCCCGGCTGCACGTCCAGCATGGGCTTGCGCCAGTGGATGCCGTCGGTGGAAGTGGCGTACAGCGTGGCGTCCAGCCCCATGTACCACATCTTGTACAAGCTCTCCGCGGGGTCGTACCACACGCCGTCGCTGAACACCATGGCCCGGCTGACGTTCTTCCCCTGCTCCCAAGGCTGGTCCGGCCGCACCACGGGATTCCCCGGAAAATACTCGGCTGCGTGAAAGCTGCGCCGCAGGTCGGTGGATTCGATCAGGAAATCGTCCACGAAAAACTGCCGCCCCACGTCGATGGGGATGACCTCGGGAGGGTGCAGCAGGTAGGGAGGCGGCCCGGCGGGCTCCACACTCACTTCCTGATCGCGCGGCGGCCAGTGCGCCGGCAGACGGATGCCGTTGTAAAGCGTTTCCTGCCCCAGGCTGGCAGCCGCCAGCAACAGGCCGAGCAGCAGCCCGGGTCTTGCGTAGAAATTCGTCTGCATGGGATTCCGAGCCGGTAACAGCCTACAATATCCCACAAGGAGGGAAAATGAATATCGGGACCTTTCTGGAGTGGATTGCCTCGGCCCTGCACAAGGGCCTGAGCAGCGAAAGCACGACCACGGCGGGTTTCTATGGCGGCAACGGCACCCTCTACATCACCCACCAGTCGAACAAACACTACCAGGAGCTTTTGAGTATCGAGTTCTCGAAGATCATCGAGAGCGACGGCGACAAGATCGCCCGGGATCACCTGCTATATCTGTCCAATCCCACACGCAAGCAGGAATTGGCGAAAGCCCGTACCATCTCGAAATACGATTTCAAGGAGGTGCTGAAGACGGTCCTCAAATTCCGTGTGACCGTACCCCAGCAGGACGTCCGCGACCTCTTCTGCCAGTTTTTGGACTGCATCCTGTCGGTCAAGGTGGTGCTTGACACGGACCTCTTCGTTCGCTCCGAGCAGCACAGCGGCTTTCATGGCGAGGGGCGGATCATCCGCTATCTGTTTCTGAAGTACCTGAAGCGAATTTCGTTTGACGAACTGGAGAAGCTCGATTCCCAGGACCTGGAAGCACAGGAAAAAGCCTTCACGGAGAAGTTTCAGGGCCAACTCTGGATGGGCTCCAGTCAGGGCGCATGCACGTACTGCGGCGACCTGATGGGGCGGCTGGCGATCGTCTACGACGGCACCCAGGATTTTACGAAGGACCGGAAGGAGACCTGGCGGCACCCGTTCACGATGACGACCGGAATGCAGGGTTATGGGCGCCCGCTGGTGGGCAATTTGATGGCGACCTCCGCGGCCCAGCAAAAAGGCGTCTGGAAGGGGCCCAAGCAGTAGGTGGCTCTCTGCCGGCGATCATTGGATCGGCCGCGCGATTTCCTGGTAAAGCTCCGGCCGCCGGTCCCGGATGTCCACGTCGCGGATTTGCGAGAGATCCACGTCGCACACCAGCAGACCCGGCACGTTGCTTTGCAGCTTGGCTGCCAACTGGCCGCGCGGATCGGTCAGAAACGCCACGTGCGGGTGCGCGAAGGCCAGGAAGTTCTCGTTCTCGTAGGAACGCGTCCGCATCCACCACTCGTTATCCAGGTGCCACATGCCGTCCGAAGGGATGAGCGTAATCCGCGCCCCCTTCAGCCGCAGCACGCGGACCGTCTCCGGCCAGCGGCGATCCGCGCAGATCAGCACGCCTACTTTCCCCCACTCCGTGTCGAACACCGGCAAGTCGTCGCCCGGGCTGAACCGCAGATCCTGATTTTGCAGGTGGGTCTTGTGGTACACCCCCACGGTGGCGCCCGTGCGATCCACCAGGATGGCGGCATCGTACAGCTTGCCGGCGCGCTTCTCGGTGAAGCCCAGCACGATATAGGTCTTGAGCCGCGCCGCGAGCGCCCGCAGCCGCGCGATATACACACTGGTCTCCACGTCCTGGGCGATGGAGGCGAACCGCCCGGCCTCCCAGTCTTTGGCGGCGGCCACATAGCCGTCCAGATAGCATTCCGGCGTGACGATCAGGTCCACCCCTTCGCCGGCGTGCATGCTTACCGTGCGCTCGAAGGTGCGCCAGTTGGCCTCCAAATCCCACTCCGCCGGCACGGCGCTGAACAGCCCCAACCGCATCCGGTCGTGCGGCGGGCGCGGCGTCTGCGCCCAAAGCGGCGCCGTCAGCATGAAGCCCAGAAGAACTCGTGCTAGCATGTACGCACCGATCGAGTATATCAGCCTCGGTAACCGGGCCGCGACCGTTAGGGAGCGGTCGTTTTCGGGAGGGGGAACGGTGTCGTCTAAAGGCAGGCTGGGTGCGCGGCAAATCAGTCTCGTAGCGCTGATGTTCGCCTTCAGTGTGCTCAGCTACTTCGACCGCACCATCATGTCCATCGCCGGGCCGGAAATCATGCGGGAGTTCGGTCTGCCCGCCACGCAGATGGGCGCCGTGTATTCCGCCTTCATCCTGACCTACGCGCTCTTCATGGTGCCGGGCGGTTGGATCGTGGACCGCCTGGGGCCGCGCGCCACGCTCACCCTGATGGGCCTTTCGGCCGCGCTGTTCACCGGTTTGACCCCGCTGGGCGGCCGGCCCGGTCTCGGCTCCTGGATCGGTGTGGCCCCGGCGCTCATCGCCATGCGCCTCGGCCTGGGCCTCGGCACCGCGCCGCTTTATACCTCCTGCGCGCGCATGTGCTCTCGCTGGATTCCCCCCGCCCGCCAGGCCCGCGTCCAGGGCCTCATCATCGCCGGAGCGCCCATCGGTGGCGCTGTCTCGCCGCTCGTGTTTTCCTGGCTGATGCACCTGTTCCACTGGCGCCGCGCGTTCTGGGTGGCGGGGTTTGCCACCGCTATCGTGGCGCTGGTTTGGTGGTGGTACGCGCGCGACCGCCCGCCTGGCGCCGAACCTGCCCCGCTCGCCGCGCCCAGCCGTCCGCCCACCCCCTGGCGAGCCCTGCTGGCTAACCGCGCCCTGCTGCTGGTAGCCTTCGCCTATTTCACGGTGGGTTACTTCGACTATATCTTTTTTTACTGGATTTACTATTATTTCGGCGCAGTGCGCCATATGGGCTTCGCCAGCAGCGCGCGCTACACCACCATCCTGTTCCTCACCATGGCGGCCATGATGCCGCTGGGCGGCTGGATGTCCGACCGGCTGACCAGCGCCTGGGGGCCGGGCATCGGCCGCCGCGCCGTGCCACTGGCCGGACTGGTGCTCTGCGGCGCACTCCTGCTGGCCGGCACAGTCACCTCCGGAACCGCGGCCACGGTCGCGGCCATGTCCCTGGCCATTGGATTCGCGGCCTTCACGGAAGGCCCTTTCTGGGCCTTCGTCACCGAGATCGGCGGCGATCACGTCGGCGCGGCGGGCGGCATCCTGAACACCGGCGCCAACGTGGGCGGCTTCTTCGCCCCCGTGCTCACTCCCTGGATCGCTTCCTGGGCGGGATGGTCATGGGGCCTGTATTCAGGCAGTTTGATGGTCTTCGCCGGGGCTCTGGCCTGCTATTTCGCGGATTCTTCTAAGGGGGGCAGGACAAATTAGAATTTTCCAGATAATCTTACTTATATGGCAAGACTAGTCGTGGACCGCGAGATACTGGAAGCCGCACTGATCGGCTTGCGAGTCCGAGAAACGGAGATTGACGCCAGGATCGCCGACCTGCGTAAGCAGGTCACCGGCAGCCCTGGCGGGGAGGCCGCCGCGCCAGCCGGCGAGCCAAAACGGGTGAGAGGCCCAGTTCGTGCTGCCGCCAAGAGAAGGATCTCGTTGGCGCAGAAACGACGCTGGGCGGCGTACCGGGCGGCCAAGGCGGCTGCCCAGGCCGAAGCCGAGAAGAAAGCCGCTGCCAGGCCGGCAGCCAAAAGGTCCCGGCCGGCGGCGGTCAGTCAGAAGCCTAAGCCCAAACTGGGCACTAAGACCCAGGTCGCCAAGCCTAAGGCCAAACCGGCGCGTGCCGTCAAGACGGCTACTGCGGCCGCAGCCGCTAATCCGGCGAGCCCCGCGGAGTCGCCGTCCGAATAGGAGGTCCGGCCCGGGAAAGCCGGGAGGAATTCCAGATGACCGAAATACTGGAGAGCACCATGGCCCCGGCGGCCATGATGGGATTTAGTGTGCCCGTCACCGCCAGGGTGATGGCCGCAGCGTTGTAGAGGAACGCCCAGAAGAGGTTCTGCCGGATCACTCGCACGGTGCGCCGCGCCACCTCAAAGGTTTCCAGCACCGGCTCCAGGCGCCCGCTGGTGATCACCACGGGCGCGGCCTGGATGGCGATATCCGTCCCTGATCCGAGGGCGATGCCCAGGTCCGCCTGCGCCAGGCTGGGAGCGTCGTTCACCCCGTCGCCGATCATGGCCACCACCGCCCCGCCCTGTTGCAGCGCGCGGATGGCATGCACTTTCTGCTCCGGCAGCGCTTCCGCGATCATCTCGTCCACGCCGATTTGCCCGGCCACCCACGCGGTTGCGGCGCGCGCGTCGCCGGAAACCAGCAGCGTGCGGACGCCGCGCCGCTTCAGCTCGCCGACCACCGCGGCGGCTTCCCGCTTGATCCGGTCGCCGAAGCAGAGCGCCCCTTCCACCGCGTCGCCGCTGCCGAAGAACACCACCGTGTGCCCTTCGCGCTCCCATGCGGCGGCCTGCTCGGCCAGCGCGGCCGGCGGCGGCGCGGGGCATATCCGGTGGTTGCCCGCGAACACCTCCCGCCCGGCGACCACGCCGCGGATGCCCGCCCCCTCGCGGATCTCGATCTCCCGCGCCTCAGCGCCGGCCCAGCCCAACTCCTCCGCCCGCCGGCAAAGAGCCCGCGCCAGCGGGTGCGGCGAGTAGGCTTCGAGCGCCGCCACCAGCGGCAGCCTGCCCGTTTCCCCCGCCGTCTCCAGCAATTCGAAATTTCCCTCGGTCACCGTGCCCGTCTTGTCCAGTACCGCGGCCGTCACTCTTCGCACGGTTTCGAGCGCCTGGCCGTGAGTCACCAGGATGTGCCGCCGCGCCGCCGCGCCGATCGCGCTCGTCATGGCCAGCGGCGTGGCGATGCCCAGCGCGCAAGGGCACGCGATCACCAGTACGGTGATCGCGCGCAGCAGGGCCTCCGGAAATCCGGCCCGCGGCAGCAGCCAGGCGAAGGTCGCCAGGGCCACCCCGATCACCGCCGGAACGAAGATTCGCGACACCCGGTCCACCTGCCGCTCGATCCGCGACCGGCTGGCCAGAGCCGCCTCCACCGAGCGGATGATGCGCGCCAGCGTGCTCTCCGCGCCCGCGTGCGTGGTGCGCACTTCCAGCACCCCGCCGCCGTTCACGCTGCCGCAGATCACCGCCTCGCCGGGGCCCCGGGCTCGCGGCGCGGATTCCCCCGTCAGCACGGATTCGTCCACGTGCGAACGGCCTTCCACGACCACCCCGTCGGCGGGAATCCGCTCGCCGGGCTGTACCACGAAGACCACGCCTGCGGCCAGCGCCTCCACGGAGACAAAGCGCTCCCGGCCGTCAGTCCGCACGCGGGCCTTCTTCGGCATCATGCGGTAGAGCAGCGTGATGGCGCGGCTGGTTTTTTCCTTGGCCCCCTGCTCCACCAGCTTCCCTGCCAGCACCAGCGTGACGATCGCGCAGGCCGTATCGAAATAAAAGTGCCGGCCCCCGCGGAACGCCCCGGCCGCGCTGTACCCGTAGGCCGCCAGGATGCCCAGCGCCAGCAGGGTCTCCATGCGGATGGCCCCGTGCCGCAGCCCCTGCACGGAAAGACGCAGCACCGGGGCCGCCGAATAGAACACCGCCGGCGTGGCCAGGGCCAGCAGCACGAAGGGCAGGAACTGCCGGATGCTTTCGGCCAGGCTCTGGAAATAGCCCACGTACAGCACCATGCTGAACGTCATCACGTTCAGCCACAGGAAGGCTGCCACGCCCGTGCGCAGCAGCAGGTCCTTGCGGACTTCGCTCTCGCCCTCGTTCTGCCCGGTGTATTCGCTGGCCCGGTAACCCAGTTCCGCAAGCCGCCCGGCGATCCGCCCGGGCGGCACATACTGCGGGCAGTAACGCACTTTCATCAGGTCCGAGGCGAAGAAGACCTCCGCCGAAACCACCCCGCGCTCCCTCTCCAGCACGTGCTCGATGAGCCAGCCGCAGGCCGAGCACCACATGCCGCCCACCTGAAACATGGCCTCCCGCACCTCGGCCGCCGGGGCCGCCGCCGGCTCGCGTTCACCCGCCTCCGGGTTCGCGATCAGGCCCAGCTTGAGGCTCTGCCGGTATACCTCGCTCTCGCGGAAGTCCTGGCCGGAAGCCAGCACCCCGCTTTCCGCCAGGATCTGGTAGACGTGCATGCACCCGGTGCAGCAGAAGCTGCGCTCCTCGCCGCCGATGCGCCTGGTCACCGGATGCCGTCCGCAGTCCAGCCCGCACAGGCCGCAGGCGATGCCCGCGGCGGTCATGCGCGCCGGCTCAGCGCGGCCCAGGCCCGCGGCCTCCCCTGCTCGTCCAGCATGACCGGGTTGGCCTTCTTCGCCTCGATCCACGCGTAGATCAGGATGCCGATGAATAACGCCATCACCGCCGCCAGCACGTAGACCAGCGGCGCCGGGCGGGACTTCTGCGTCAATTCGACGGCCGGTGCGCTCATGGATGCTCCTCCCCGGCCCCTCCGGCCGGCATGAGAAAAGTCATGGGAAACGTGTCCGTGGCGCCGTCCGCAATGGAAGCCGCCACCACGGTGAAATGGTTGACGTCCTGAAACCGCGCCGCCGGACGCACGGCGATCTCGAACTCCCCCTGGGCCGTGGCCCCGGGGGCCACGCGGATGGGATTCTCCGCCAGCAGCAGCGTGGCGCCGGGCAACTGGTGGATCGTGAACACCACCGCCGCCGGCGTCCGCCCGCGGTTGGCCAGGCTATAGCGGAACTGGTTGCGGATGCTGCCGTCCTCCGCTCTGCGGTATAGGACCGTGCGCACCGGCGCCAGGCGCACCAGCACGTTCCGCCGCATGGAGAGCGCCACGTACAGGCCGGAGGCGTAGAACAGCAGCACCAGCAGGACCACCACGCGCTTGGCGTCCCGGATCCCCAGGCGCCGGTGCCACGGCTCCGCGCGGCCCGTCCGATCTTCGTGTTCGCCCCAGGTGTAGTGAATCAGCCCCTCGCGGCCGATGCGCCGCAGCACGTCCTCGCAGGCGTCGATGCAATCCCCGCAGTGTACGCACTCGATCTGGAAGGGCGACTTGCGGATGTCTATGCCCATCTGGCACACCCGCACGCACTTCTTGCATTCGATGCAGTGCTGTTGCTCGTCGTGGTAGGTCACCAGCAGCGTGTTCTGGTCGCCCAGCATGCCTTGCAGGTAGCCGTAGGGGCACACCGTGGTGCAGAAACGCTGCCGCACGAGCGTGAAATCCAGAAACGTGATCAGCGTGACCGCCGCCCCGGAGATGCCGCCGGCGGTGTGCACGTCGAGCGCCCGCAGCCGCGCCAGCAGGTCGCGCGGCTCCACGAAATACGCCACGAAGACGAAGGCCAGAAACACCGAGCACACCGCCAGCACGAGGTAGAACAGGGCCATGGCCGCGCGGTTCCGCTGCTTCGCGCTCCAGTTCGCGCGGTGCTTCTGGAACCAGCGCTTCAGCCGGTTCTCCAGCGCCAGGGAGGCTTCGCTGAAAATCATCTGCGGGCACAGGTACCCGCAGTAGACCCGCCCGTACAGTACCGAGGAGGCCACCACCACGAACATCAGGAACATCAGCGCGAAAAAGATGATGCCGAATTCGTTGATCCACAACTCGTAGCCGGCGAAGTAGAAGCGCTGCCGGGGGATGTCGAAGCGCATCACGTCCAGAAACGGCAGCGCCAGGAAGATCAGGAAACACACTAGGTGCACCGCCTTCCGCAGGCGGTGAAAGCTGCGCGTGGCAGGCGGCAGCGGCGGCGCTTTCTTAACCGTGGTGACCATGGGACATGGGGGCCGGGGGCATCACACCCCGCCAGATCAGGAACACGCCCATCGCGGCGATGCTCGCGGCAGCCAGCGCGTTGCTCCACTTTCCCAGGCGCAGCCCGGCCGCCGAGGAGGCCAACCCCAGCAAAAGGAGCGTCGTGGCTGTGCCCAGGCCGAAGGCCGCCATGGTCAGCGCGCCCGCCGCCGCCGAGGCGGTCTCCACCGCCTTCAGCAGGGCGGCGTAGACCAGGCCGCACGGCAGAAACCCGAGCAGCAGGCCCAGGCCGAACTTGCTCGAGGGCGTGGGCGCCAGCATCAGGCGCGAGACCGCGCGGGAGAACAGCCGCAGCGGACCCGTGCGCTCGATCTGGACCAGCCCGGCCCGCGGCAGCACTCCGGAGAGGATCACCGCGGCCAGGATCATGGCCGCGCCCGCGAAGATGCGCGCGCCGTTGGCGATCCCCGCCAGCCGGGAAACCAGTCCGACCGCCCCGCCGGCCAGGCCCGCCAGCGCGCCCAGCATCGCGTATGTCGCGAGCCGCCCCGCGTGATACGCGGCGTGTGCTGCGGCCAGCCGCTTCCTCCGCACCCCGCCCGCCGCCAGCGGCAGACTGTAGGAAAGCACGATGGGGCCGCACATCTGCACGCAGTGCAGACTGCCGGCCAGTCCCAGTCCGAAGCCGAGGGTGAACTCGAAGGCGGTCATCGCGCCGCAACCTGATAGCGGATCTTCGGGTTGGGTGAAGGCACCGTGACGCACTCGGTATGGAACTCGAACTGACGCATGGTCACCGCGTGCGTGGGGCAGCGCGAGGCGCACAACGAACAGCGGATGCAGGTCGTCTCATCCTTCAACATGACCCCGCCCAGGGCATCCAGGTCTTCCGCCGGCATGGCCTTCAACTCATCGGCCGAAACACCGAAATCCGCGGAGGCCGCCGCCAGCCATGGATCGTCGGCGATCAGCCGGCTCAGGCCCACCAGGCGGATCAGGTTCTCCGGGCACACGTCCACGCAGCCGTTGCAGGCCACGCAGAGGGAAGTGTCGAAGACCGTATTCACGTTGCACCGCAGGCAGCGCGCGGCCTGCCGGCGCGCCTCGCGTTCCGGGTAGCGCTCCTCAATGATCTCGAGCGAGGCGGCCCGGCGTTCGCTCTCCAGCACCGGGGGATTCTCGCGCGGCAGCCGGTTCCAGCCTTCGGCCATCGTGTAGGCCGCCGGCGCCCACTTCTTGCGCACCACCACCTCCGTGCGCGTCCCCCGCAAATAGTCGTGCATGGACCGCGCGGCCACCTGCGCCGATGCGATGGCGTCGATGAACAGCCGCGGGCCGTGCGCGATGTCGCCGCACGCGAAGATGTCCGGAGCGCTGGTCTGGTAGGTTTCCGGATTCACTTTGATGAGGCCGCGGGCGGTCTCCACGCCGTCTTGCGGGTCCAGGAACGACAGGTCCGACGTCTGCCCGATAGCGAAAATCACGCTGTCGGCCGGAATGTCCTCGATCCCGGTCTCGTCGAAGGTGGGGTTGAACCGGCCCGTGGCGTCGAATACCGAGGTGCAGCGCACCGTGCGCAGCGCGGTCACCCTCCCGTTCTCGCTGAGGATCTGCTTCGGGCCGCGGCGGTTGTGCAGGTGGATGCCTTCCTCCTCGCCCTCGATCACCTCGATCTCGTCGGCGGGCATCTCTTCCCTGCTCTCCAGGCACACCACGTGCACCTCTTTGTCGCCGCTCAGCCGCAGGGCCGAACGCGCCACGTCGTAGGCCACCTGCTCGCCGCGCTCCATTTCCGCCAGGGCTTCGCCGCGGGTCGCGGCCTCCATCGGGCGCAGCGCCGAGCGCGCCACATCATAGGCCACGTTGCCCCCTCCGATGACGGCCACGCGCCGCCCTAGCGGCAGCGGCTGGCCTTCGTTGAAGGCCCGCAGAAACTCCATGCCGTCGATGACGTTTTCCACCTCCGCCCCCGGAATCGGCAGCTTGCGGCCCTTGGGCAGCCCTATGCCCAGGAAGATGGCTTTGTAGCCTTCGCGGCGCAAATCGGAGATCCGAAAATCGCGGCCCAGCCGCATGTTGCATTTCAGTTCCACGCCCAGCGAAAGGATGGCCTGAATTTCGGCGCGCACCAGTTCCCGCGGCAGCCGGAACACGGGCACGCCCACCATGAGCATCCCGCCCGGCTCCGAATGCGCCTCGAACAGCGTCACCTTGTACCCGGCCTTCACCAGGTCGTGCGCCACCGTCAGCCCGGCTACGCCTCCGCCCACCACCGCCACGCGCTCGTAGTCGCCGCGGTTCGGCGGGATCATGTGGTCGTCGTATGCCGCGCGATACAGCGCGGCATCCCCCGATTCCGGCCCGTAGGTTTCCGTGACGAAGCGCTTGAGCGCGCGGATGGCCACCGGTGCATCCACGCTGCCGCGGCGGCAGTTGGCTTCGCACGGCGCACCGCAGACGCGCCCGCAGATGGAGGCGAACGGATTGCGCGCCCGCGCCAGGCGGTAGGCCTCTTCGTAGCGGCCCTCGGCGATGGCCGTGACGTACCCGCACGCGTCCGTATGCACGGGGCAGGCGTGCCGGCACTTCACCATCTCCGTCCAGTATTCGGTGGCGTCGGGCAGCCGGACCTGGTAGAAGCCGTTGTGCATGGGCTTATCTTTAGTGCGACTTGCGCAGCGCGAACGCGATCACGATCACGCCGAAAACGATGATCATCGCGGCCACCAGGTACATCAGCACGCCGGAAGCCTCCGTAGCCGCGTTCAACTGCCGCACCAGGGCCCCGCGATCCGCGTGATTCACCTCTCCGTACATGTACAGAAAGAAGTAGCTCAGGCTGCCCGCGGCAATCACCACGAAGGCCAGCTTCAGGAAGCCGGGGACTTCCGTGCCGCTGCGCTCCGTGATCCACCCGCCCGCGTAATCTTTGATTTCAGCTTGTGGTTTGCTCGGTTCCATCTCGGTCGTCCTCTCAAGCGCCCATCCGGGGAAGGTCGTCTTCCGCCGCCCCGGTCTCGTCCTCCAACATCCGGTACTTCGCGTCTTCCCCGTGCGGACCCCAATAGCCGTCCCGCAGAGAGCGCACGAAGAAGAACACGGTGAGGCCGGCCAGCAGCAAGAACAGGAAGTAAGCGAAGAAGATGCTCGGGTACATGTAGTCCGCCATGGCTCACCTCTCGTAATCGTTATCCGGACGCCAGTTCTTCGCCCGGCCTAAGGTTTGCAGGTACGCCACCAGCGCCTGAAACTCGCTTTCGTTGTTGGCGATCCACGGGAAGGGCGGCATCACCGATCCGGGCACCAGGTCCCGGGGATTGCGGAAATGCGTGCGGTGCCACTGCGTGTCATACTTGCCGCCCACCCGCGAAAGGTCCGGCCCCGTGCGCTTGGTGCCGAACATGTGCGGATTGTCGTAGACGAATTCGTCCGGCGTGGAGATCGGCGAATCCACGCCGCGCCAGCCGGAGCGCTTGGTGTCGGCGAGCAGCGTGCGGGTCTGCTGCGTGTGGCAATACCAGCAGCCCTCCCGCACGTAGATGGCGCGGCCGTGCAGTTCCTGCTCGGTGTACGGCCGCAGTTTGCCGGTGGGCCCCTTGGCGGGGTCGTGATTTTCGAAGGGCTTGGCCCAGCTTTTGTCCACCAGCGGCGGCACCACGGTGGTGAGCAGGCCGCCGATGAGGAACAGGCCAAGCGCGGCGGCTACCGCGAAGGTTGCGCTGTTGTCCGCTTTTCTGAGCATCTACGCCTCCTGCCGCGCCTCGCCGCGGGCGCCGATGGCCGTGGCCATGATGTTGTAGCCGAACATCACAATCCCGCAGAAGATCAGCACCCCGGAGAAGAAGCGCACCGTCCACACCGGCTTCAGCGCCACCACCGTGTCGATGAACGGGATGGACGGGTTGTTCCATTGCCAGCCCTGCCAGAAGCCGCCCAGCCACAGCGTCACGAAAAAGCCCAGGCCGCCCATCATGATGAACCAGAAGCTCCAGTTCGCCAGCGCCTCCGAGTGCAGCTTCGTCCGGTAGATGCGCGGGATCACGTAATACGTCCCGGCGATGGCGAAAAACGAAAACGCGCCCAGCACCGCCATGTGCGCGTGTCCGGGGATCCAGTCCGTCTTCGAGACGATGGCGTTCACCGAGCGCAGGCTGTGCATGGGACCCTGGAAGCAGGTCAGCAGGTAGAAAACCACGCCGGACATCAGGAACTTCAGCGGCACGTTCTCGCGCAATTGGTGCCACTGTCCTTTCATGGTCGCGAAGAAGTTGTAGACCACCGCCCACACCGGGATCAGCAGCATCACCGAAAACGTGATGGCGATGGTTTGCAGCCACTGCGAAATCGGCCCGTGCAGCATGTGGTGCGCGCCCGTCCATACGTATACGAAGGCCAGCGACCAGAAGCCGATCATGGACAGCTTGTGGCTGTAAAGCGGCGTGTTCGAGGCCTTCGGAATGAAGTAGTAGGCCAGCGCCAGGCCCACCGGCGTGAAGATCAGCCCTACGGCGTTGTGTACGTACATCCAGTTCAGGTTGGCCTGGTTCACGCCCGTGGTGAACAGCACCGCGAAGTTGCCCGTCAGGTATACAAAGGCGGTCCACAGCACCGTGCCCATCACGTACCAGATCGAGACGTACATCTGTTCGTACTTGCGGGAGGCGATGGTGCCGAAGACGTTGACCCCGAACATCACCCAGGCGATTACCACCAGGATGTCCAGGGGCAGGGGTAGCTCCGCGTACTCCAGCCCCTGGTTCCATCCTCCCAGCAGCGCAACGACAGCGCCCAGAATAATCACGTTCCACAGCGCGGCGGTGGCCAGGCCCAGCTTCTCGCTCCACAGCTTGACCCCGCACAGGCGCGGCAGCAGGTAAAACGTCAGCCCCATATCGGCGGCCAGCAGCCAGCCGAACAGCATGCCGTTGACATGCAGCGGCCGCAGGCGTCCGTAGGACAGGTACGGCACCGTGCCCAGCAGCTCCGGCCATACGAACTTTGCCGCGATCGTAATCGCGATGATGCCGACGATAAAGAAATAACTGATGGCGCTGATGAGGAACCATTTCGCCGCGGCATCCGAGTGCACGGTGGCGGCGGATGGCGTCTCGGCCCGCGCGGCGGCTCTATCTGCGTGCATATTGACTCCCTGTTGGTTTCTGGTTCAGGCTCCGGATGAAGTTGACGATGTCTCCCACATCCTGCTGGCTCAGCCCGTAGTCGATCCATGCCGGCATGGCGGTGCCCTGCACGCCGTACAGGATGGAATCGAACAGGCGCCGGTCGCTCAAGGCGGCTACAAAGAAGCTGTTGCGGAGATTTCGCGGACGGGGCACGATATCCAGCGAATTAGGCCCTTTTCCGTCGGCCTTGCGCCCGTGGCAGCCGGAGCAGCGCTGTACGAAGATCTGCTCCCCGTGGGCGATCGAACCGGCGCTCGAAGCCACCGGGTTGGCTTCCGGTACGCGGTGCGCCGCCTGCTCGCGGCGCGGCTCCCGGGTGAAGGTGGTGAGCACGTAGCCCAGCATCGCTTCGGCCCGCTCGGGCGGAAGGATCTTGCCCCAGGCGGGCATCGAGGTGCCGGGCACTCCGGTCTCGATCGAGTGCAGCAGGCGCTCCCTCGGCTTGCTGTTCATGAACCCGGCCTTGGTCAGATCGCGCGGCGCCGGATCCAGGTAGTAGGCCACCTTCCCCTGGCCGTTGCCCTTCTCGCCGTGACAGCGCGCGCACAACCCCTGGTAGGTCTCGGCCGGACTCGCGGGCGCAGGCGGGCTCTTCCGCCCGGCCAGGTATCCGGCCATGGCATGAAACTCCTCCTCCGGGAACCGGAACGCCGGCATGATCGAGTCCGGAATGCGCGAGCGCGGGTTGCGAAAGTGTTCGAAGATCCAGTCCTCGTCCTTGAGCAGGCCCTCGAAGGTGAGGTCCGGAGCGATGCCCCCGTCCTCCGCCCCCAACTTGTGGCAGGCCGTGCAGGCATGCTCGCGGACCAGGTCCTCTCCGCGGACCCCCGCGGGCTGCGCCGCGGGTTTGATCTCGGCGGCGTGCGTGGCCCGGTAGCGCGCCAGCGAGGTCTCCGCGAAGTTCATGCCCCGGCGGCTCTTCAGGAAGATCACCAGCGACTCCACGTCGGCGTCCGAGAGCTGGAACTTGGGCATGAAAGAAGTGGCCAGGTTGGCGCGCGGATCCACGATGGATTCCCACAGATAGTCCACCCGCCACTTCTTGCCCACCTCGGTCAGGTCCGGGCCCAGCGTGCCCTCCGACATGCCCTCGATGCGGTGGCAGCCGTAGCAGTTCATCGAGAAAAACAGCTTGCGCCCCCGGCTCACGTGCGGCGTGCCGGCAAAGTTTTCCTCGGTGTGGCACTGCGCGCAGTTGGCCTCCAGGTATTCCGGCCCGCGCAGGTGCGGCTTGAATTCCGCGCGCCAGTTGGCCTGCGTCACGAAGCCCAGCAGGGGCTCCGGCCAGTAGGGATCTTCGCCGTGGCTATAGTAATTCTCCAGCCCCCGCCCCTGTCCGTCGTGGCACACCGTGCAGCCGAAATCGGAAAACTTGTGCCGCCGCTCCCACCGGCCATTCCGGAGCGTATCCCCCAGGGCGGCCGAGTAGCTGTGTGTGCGCAGCGGCTGCGCGTGGCCCTGGAAGCGCGGATCGTCCGCCGCGATGTGGCAGGTGCCGCAGCGGTCCACGCGCGTATCCCCGAAGCTGGTGACGATCACCTGCTCGATGCGCGGCGCGCGCGCCTCCAGCTCCGCGCGCTCCTGCTGGTTCTTCGATAGCGCGCGCGCCTGGTCGAAATAGGCTTCCTGGTGCCGCTCCCAGCGGTGGAAAAACTGGTCGTAGAACACGACCCCGTGTACGATCAAAACCACGAAACTCGCAATTGCCAGTGCCAGCCGCATAGCGTCACCACGGAGAGACAAAGGACCAGTTCGGCCCGCGGAAAAACGTGCCGATCACGATGAAAATCACGTTGACCACCACCAGCGTGATAAAGATGGTGTTGGCCAGCAGGCGCTCGCGCGCGAACCAGCGGCCCACGCCCCGCGGATTCCGGTCCAGGTACGGTGCCAGGAGCAGCAGGAGCACGAACACCGTGGGGATGCCGATGCCGCCCCAGAACGCCGAGTAACTCACCATCTCCTGCAAGCCCAGGAAGTACCACGGCGCCTTGGCCGGGTTGGGCGGGTGCATCACGTTCACCGGCTCCTCGAGCGGCGCGTGGAACAGCAGCGAAAGCGTAAGAATGGCGGCCACCGTCAGCACGAACACGAACAACTCGGCCATCAGCAGGTTGGGCCAGCTATATACGGAATTGTCCGGAATGTTGCCGATCTTGGTGAAAGGACCGCGCACGAAGCCCACCAGGCCGTAGGTGCGCTTCTTTTCTTCCACGGCTTTTTCCACCGGCACGGCGGTCACCCGCACCGCCAGGTTCGCAGGTTCCTCCGGCCTGGAAAGACCGCCGTCCTTGCGAATGCGCCAGAAGTGCACGCCGATGAGCAGCATCAGCGTGGCGGGCAGCACGGCCACGTGCAGCACATAGAACCGCAACAGGGCCTCCTGCCCTACCGTGGCATCGCCCAGCAGCAGAAACTTGATCTGCTGGCCCACCAGCGGCGCATAGCCGGCGATGGAAGTGCCCACCGTGATCGCCCAGAAAGCCAGTTGGTCCCAGGGCAGCAGGTAGCCCGTAAAGCTCAAAAACAACGTCACGAGCAGCAGCCCCACGCCCAGCACCCAGTTGAACTCGCGCGGCTTCTTGTAAGCCCCGGTCAGGAACACGCGGCACATGTGCAGAAACACCACGGCCACCATGCCGTGCGCCGACCAGCGGTGCATGTTCCGCAGAAACGTGCCGAACGCCACCGAGCCGCGCAGGTCCAGCATGCGGTCGTAGGCCTGCGTGGTGGAGGGTACGTAATAGAACATCAGCAGGATGCCGGTGACCATGAGGATCAGGAACAGGAAAAACGAGATCAGTCCCAGCCCCAGCGTGTAGATCGGCCGCAGCGTGTTCCGGTGGACCTTCACCGGGTGGATGTGCAGGAAGAAGTTCGTGAAACTGGTGGAGGCGCGCTCCAGGTCCGAGGACGGCAGAGGATTCCGGAAGATGGAACTCCAGAAGTTGCCGGGCAGCTCCTTGACGGCAGTCCACAGTCCGGCTTCTTTGGTCGCTTGGCTCATACGTTGTAATAGGTCCCGGGCATGACCTCCACGCCTTTGTCCACTTCCAGGTCCCCATTGGGTTTGAGGCTGACCTTGTACCAGGGCAGCGGCTTGGGGGCGGGACCGCCGGTGACGTTGCCGTCCTGATCGAAGCGCGAGCCGTGGCAGGGACACGCAAAGCCGGTGTCGGACACGCCCACGATGCAGCCCAGATGCGTGCAGGTGGTCGAGATGGCCGCCATCTTGCCGCCCTCGCGCACGATGCACACACGCCGCGCGTCCAGCGAGATGCGCGTCCCGGGCGGGAACTCCTCGGGCTTGCCGATGGCGAAGCGGGCCGGCTGCCCGTAGGTTGCTCTGGGCTTGATGAAGACGAAGTTGGAAAAGGCGCTGAGGACGGCCGAGCCGAACAGCCCCACGCTGGTGAACCAGCTCAGGAGCCGCCTCCGCGGCATGTCCTCCTGCTCACTTGGGGCCGCTGTCATTCGCGGTCTTTGAGCCACCGGCATTGCTGCTCTCCTTTGGTGCGTCTACGAGTTCTTCCAGGTCCGACCAGAAGACCTGGTATTTCACGTCCTCCAGGTTGCGGAAATAGTCGCGTTTCACCGCAAAAACGAACACGCACGCGGCCGCCAGTCCCATCACCAGGCTGGCCGCAATAGCTACCCAGACCGCCGCCATGGCTACCCCACCCTGGCCCCGTCGCGGGCCAGTTGGGCGATCGAGGCGCGCCGCAGCACCCCGGTCAGGGCCTCCTGCGCCTCTGCCCAGACCAGGTGGGCCGGGCACCAGGACTGCCGGGTGCAGCCCACTCCCGGACCCAGACACAGGTTCAGCCGGATGGGTCCTTCGATGGCTTCCACCACATCCAGCAGGGACAGAGCTTCCGCGTCGGCGGCTAGCGCAAACCCGCCGCTCATGCCCCGCTGGGAGTGAATCATGCCGTGGCGTGCCAGCCTCTGGAGGACTTTCGAGAGGAACTGTTCGGGCACTTCGACGGCCTCCGCCAGGGCGGTCAGGCTCAAACGCGAGCCGGCGGCGAGACCAGCCAGGTGAACCACCACCCGCACCCCGTAATCAGCCGCCCGCGTCAGTTGCATCGCTCAACCTGTCGCAGATATAGACAATTTGGAGTCGCTTTATCCGCAACTTGATTGCCAACGGGAAAGCGCTGAAAAATCGGGACTTTGGGTTTCACTTGGGTGGGGGAAGTGGGAGAAATTTCGCAGGACTCTGTGGCAGTTGGCGCACTTCGGACCGGCGGCGCAACGTATAATACCGGACGTGTCAGGCAAGCGTATTTTTGATCACGTGGGCGTGCCTACCCAGGAGAAACAGCCGCAGGAAATGTGGGTGGCGGCAACACGAGTGTGGGTGACCGACCCGGCGCGTCACCCGCACCGCATCGAGTTCCTACGCTTCGAACCGGACAGCCCCGTGCACGGTCCGGTCCGGGACCTGCCGCACATGGCCTTCCGGGTAGACCGGCTGGAGGAAGCTATCGGCGGCGATCCCATCCTGTTGGGGCCGTTTCAGGCTACCGAGACCCTCCGGGTGGTGTTCGTGCTGCGGGACGGCGCGGTCTTCGAATTCATGGAAAACGCCGCCGAAGGGCATTGGTTCCGCGGGGCGTAACTTCACGCCGCTTTTGCACATCTTTGCGGTATGCGAACACTGACTACCCTGCTTTGTGCATTGGGTCTTTTCGCGGCGGCCGCTCTGGCGGCCGACGTCACCGGCAAGTGGGTCGCCCAGGTGCCCGGCCGAGGCGGCAACATGCAAGAGACGACCTTCCAGTTCAAGGTGGATGGTTCGAAGCTTACCGGAACCGTGGCCGGGCCGCGAGGGGAGCGGGAGATCGAGGACGGCACCATCGACGGCGATAACATCTCGTTCTCGCAGACCTTCGAGTTCAACGGGAACACAATGAAAATCGTGTACAAAGGCAAGGTCAACGGCGACCAGATCGATTTCACCCGCGAGCGCCAGGGCGGCCAGGGACGGTCGGTGACCTTTACCGCCAAAAAGGCTTCGTAAAAAACACTGCGGCTCAGCCGGCGGGAGGGAGGAGGACCTCGGAGGGGATCGTCACCGCCACGGGAGTGACCGTTCATTCAGAAAAATATCTTCCCTGTTTTCAATCCCCCGCGGTCCCAAACGCCCCGCGCCCTCTTCCCCCGTGCCGTACGCTGAAATCAGGAAAGGCTGGTTCGTTCACCCGAGCCGGCCCGATGAGTTCCATGCTGCGCAGCATGTCA
>Ga0209581_1001001_pt1 | contig 39097 bp, 26 predicted proteins | sample Coa_R2_FD_187160 | JGI IMG/M metagenome (GOLD analysis project Ga0209581, IMG submission 187160) | Surface soil microbial communities from Centralia Pennsylvania, which are recovering from an underground coalmine fire - Coalmine... | ecosystem: Environmental > Terrestrial > Soil > Unclassified ...
TCAACTGGACGGCGGCGTCGAGGTGCGCTGCGTGCTTTATGATTTGTCGGCGGCGGTCGCGGCGGACAAAGAGATTGGTAAAATGATGAATGCGGAATGATGAGTGATGACTTGAAGGCCCACTCCGCTTAACATTCATCATTCATCATTCCGCATTCATCACTTCGCATTCATGAGCACGAACGAGCGAAGGCAGACAGTCCCGCAGGCCGAGGTTGCCGCGGCGCGGTCGGACGACGCGCGGGAGGCGCGCGAGGAACTCGTGCGCGTGCGCGGGCTGTTCAAGTATTTCCCCGTCGAGGGCGGCGACGACGTTGTGCGCGCGGTTGACGGCGTGACGTTCGAGATTCTGCGCGGCGAGACTCTGGGACTCGTCGGCGAGTCGGGGTGCGGCAAGTCAACCGTCGGGCGCTGCCTTCTGCGTCTGATCGAGCCGACGCGCGGCGAAGTCAGGTTTGAAGACAGGGACGTGCTCTCGCTCGGCGGCGGCGAACTCAGACGCCTGCGGCGCGAGATGCAGATCATCTTCCAAGACCCTTACGCGAGCTTGAACCCGCGCATGAAGGTGCGCGACATCGTCTCGGAGCCGCTGGTGATTCACGGCATCGGCGACCGCGCCGAGAGGCGCGAGCGCGTCGCGGCACTTTTAAAGAAGGTCGGCCTCGACCCTGACTACATGAACCGCTACCCGCACGAGTTCTCCGGCGGGCAGCGCCAGCGCATCGGCATCGCGCGCGCGCTCGCCCTGAACCCGAAGCTCATCGTCGCCGACGAACCCGTCTCCGCGCTCGACGTGTCGGTGCAGGCGCAGGTCGTCAACCTCCTCGAAGACTTGCAGCGGGAGTTCGGACTCACGTACCTCTTCATCTCGCACGGCCTCGCCGTCGTCGAGCACATCTCCGACCGCGTCGCCGTCATGTATCTCGGTCGCATCGTCGAGGTCGCTTCGTCCGAGGAGCTTTACGCGAACCCGCTTCACCCTTACACGCGCGCGCTGCTCTCGGCCATCCCCGTGCCCGACCCGGCGCGCAAGCGCGAGCGCATCGTCCTCAAGGGCGACGTGCCGACGCCGATCAACCCGCCCGCGGGCTGCCGCTTCCACACGCGCTGTCCCGAAGCCGTCCCCGAGTGCGCGCAGATTGACCCAGACCTCCGCGAAGTCGCGCCCGGCCACACCGTCGCCTGCATACGCGTGCCCGGCTGGTTCGAGGCAGAGACCGGCGCGGGAGAAGCGAGGTCGAAGGCGGGCGGGAAGGCCGTGGCTTGAGCGCCTGATTTCGTCCTCTGGACTGTCCGCCGCCCGCGCCCGTTCTTGAAACCTTAAAGGGCGCGCGGGCGTAACAGATTACTCTGTCAGGCTGCCGCGCGTCGCGTTTGAAATGTGCGGCGTACTTTCCGATCTCGAAGAAGCGAGGAAAACTCCCCCGTGATAAATCGCACCTACACCTACATCGTTTTCGGCGTCGGCGTTCTGCTTATCTTAGCCGCGGTCTTGAAGCTGCCGGTCGGGTACGGCCCCGGAATCGCGCTGGCCTTCCTCGGCATCGTGATGTTCGGCTTGAGTTTCATCCCGCTCGCGGAGACTCCGGCGGACGGGGACGCGCCGATGTCGCCGGTCCAGCGCGTGACCGGCGTCTTCTTCGAGCCGTCAAACGTCTTCCGCAACCTGCGCGCGCACCCGCACTGGCTCCTCGCGCTCGCGCTCATCACGCTCTTCACGTTCGGCTACAGGACGGCCTTCACTTACCGGCTGACGCCGGAGAGGATCGTCGGCTACACGATGGACAAGACCGCCGCGTCGGGGTTCATACCGGCGGACAAGGTCGAAGAGGCGAAGGCGCAGCAGATCGCGGACGCGAAGAATCCGGTCAAGGCCGCGCTCGGAATAATCTCGCAGTTCGTCGGCGTCTTCGTGTTTGTGGCGATCATCGCCGCCGTCGCCATGCTTCTCGTCATGCTCTTCGGCGGTCGCATAGGCTTCTGGCAGTCGCTCGCCGTCATGGCATACGCCGGGCTGCCTCCGGCCATCATCAACAGCGTGCTCAGCCTCGTGCTCCTCTTCGTCAAAGACCCGGACGACATCCACCCGATTCTGGGCAGCCAAACCCTTGTGACGGACAACCTCGGCGCGCTGTTCAAGCCGGCGGAACACCCGGTTCTCTTCGCCGTCGCGACCAACGTGGGACTGCTCGCCTTCTACCGCGTGTGGCTGACGGCGACCGCCATAAGCAACGGCGGCGAGCGCGTGAAGTCTTCGACGGGCTGGTCGGTGGCGGTAGCCTTCTGGGTCATCGGCCTGCTCCTCGCCGCCGCCTCCGGCGCGCTCTTCGGTCAATTCCTTTCGTAGAAAAGAGCCACGAACGATAAACCGCGAGCCGCGACAGGAAAGGTTGCTTCCTGTCGCGGCTCGCGGTTTACTGCCCGGGGTCTTTCTTATTCGTAGCGGAGCGCCTCAATCGGGTCGAGGCGCGCGGCCTTCCACGCCGGCCAGAGGCCGAAGATGATGCCGATGCCGACGGAGGCGACGAACCCGGCGATGGGTGCCCAGAGGGGGACGTAGGACGGGACGAAGAGTCGTATCAGCAGCGTCGTCGCCCAGCCGATGAGCAGGCCGACGAGTCCGCCGAAGCCGGTCAGCGTCGCGGCCTCGATCAAAAACTGCCAGAGGATGTCCTTGCGCCGCGCGCCGATGGCCTTGCGCGTGCCGATCTCGCGGGTGCGCTCGGTCACCGAGACGAGCATGATGTTCATCACGCCGATGCCGCCGACCATCAGGCCGACCGACGAGATGGCGACCATCGCGACCGCGATGCCGGCGGTGATCGAGCGGAACTGCGTGATGATTGACTCGGCGGTCGAGATGCCGAAGTCGTTGGGCTGGTTGAACGGGACTTGGCGGCGCACGCGGAGCATGTCCGTCACCTGGTCAACGGCCTCGTCCATGTAGCCGACGCGCGCGATGGCGAGGATCGTCACCTGCTCGGCGTCGGGCTTGAGTTTGTGCGCGACGTTGTAGGGGATGAAGATGACGTTGTTCTGGTCGTTGCTGCCTGTGCCGCCGCCGCCGAGCTGCTCGCGCGGCTCGAAGACGCCGAGGACGCGGAACTCGCTCCCGCCGATCTGAATTACTTGGCCGACCGGCGACTCCGCGGGGAAGAAGTTGTCGGCGACCGACGAGCCGATGACGCAGACCTCCTCGTTGTTGTCGTTCTCGAACTGCGAGAACCAGCGCCCCTGGTTAATTATCATGATCCCCGCGCGCTCGTAGTCGGGAAGCGTCCCCTGCAAGCGCACGGCGGTCGAGGTGTGGCCGTTCGCGGAGACGTTGAGCTTCGCGCCGAAGAAGTTGTTGGTGATGTCGAGGAAGGGCACGGACGCCTCGACCGTGGGCAGCGAGCGCAGCGCCATCGCGTCGTCGTAGGTCAGATTCTTACGCATCCGCTCCTCGCGCGAGCGCCGCCCGACGTGGATGCCGGGGTCGTACTTCGAGATGATGATCGAGCGCGTGCCGAACGACTCGACGGCCTTCTTCACGGCCTCGTCAATGCCGCTGATGATGGATGCAATCGCCATCACCGTCCACACGCCGATGACGACGCCGACCACGGTCAGAGACGAGCGCAGCTTGTTGGCGCGCAGCGTCCCCAGGGCCATCATCAGGTTCTCGTAGATGTCACCGCGGAGTCGAAGTTTCATAAAAGCTTTCGGCGGTCAGCTTTCAGCTTTGTTCGCTGACAGCCACACCCCTCAAATAAAGTCAAATTAAACTTCGGCCAGCTAAAAAGCTGACTGCCGACCGCTGGATGCTGAAAGCTAGTCAGCGCGCAGCGCCTCAATCGGGTCGAGGCGCGCGGCCTTCCACGCGGGGAAGAGGCCGGCGGCGATGCCGATGCCGCCCGACACCGTGACGGCGACGATGACCGCGCCGATGGAAAGATAGGTCGGGATGAGCACCGCCGTCACGATGCGCCCGGCGAGCCACGCAATCGCGACGCCCGTCGCGCCGCCGATGGCCGCGAGGACGACGGCCTCGACGAGGAACTGCTTGAGTATGTCGTTGCGGCGCGCGCCGAGCGCCTTGCGGATGCCGATCTCTTTGGTGCGCTCCGTCACCGAGACGAGCATGATGTTCATGACGACGATGCCGCCGACGACGAGCGCGATGCCGGGCACGGCGATGGCGACGATGAAGATCGTGCCGAAGAGGCTGTCGCGCAGGTTGGTGATCAGGTCGGGCGTGAAGATGCCGAAGTTGTCCTTCTCGCCGGGCTTGAGTCCGCGGCGGATTCTCATCAACTGCCGCGCCTCGTCAACGGCGTCGTCGAAGTGGTTCTGGTCTTTGGCCGTGCCGACGATGTAGAAGCTGCGCTGGTTGATGAGCGGGCCGAAGTTGCGCCGGTAGGTCAGCAGCGGGAGCGTGACGAAGTTGTCCTGCGGGATGCCGAAGACCGTGCCCTTCGCCACGGCCACGCCGACGACGCGGTACGAGAGTCCGTTGATGTCAATGTCGCCGCCGACCGCCGACGAGGAAGGGAAGAGCTTGTTCGCCACGTCCGCGCCGATGAAGGCGACGCGCGCGGCGGCGTTGTCCTCGGCCTCGATGAAGTAGCGTCCGTCCTCCACGTCAACGTTGTTGATTTCGCCGACGACGGGCTGCGTGCCGTCGATGGGCACATCCTGGATGATCTCCGAGCCGCGCTTCACGTCCGCCGACATCGGTCGCGCGCCCGCGCCGATCTTGTCCGTCAGCGTCACGCGCGACTTCAGGAATTCGAGGTCGTCGAAGTCAATATCCTTGTTGCGCCGCGTGGCGGCGGCGATGGAGTCCTGGTCTTTGAAGTCGTCGAAGCTGAAGCGCCCGATGGTGTAGCTCTTCGCGCCGATGCCCGCGATCTTCTCGTCAATGTAGCGATTGAAACCCTGGATGGCGGAATAGACGATGACGACCGCGGCCACGCCGATGATCATTCCGAGCAGCGTGAGCACGGAGCGCAGCTTGTGCGCCCAGATGGCGGAGGCGGCGAGCTTTAAAGTTTCGACGAAATTCATGTTTCTCGGCGTACTACGGACGGGCCAGGGTATTGGTTGCACAGCCCCGCCCTCGCGTTCGTTTCCGGCGGCGAAATTTCGAGGATTTTACTGAATCTTTACGCCGGACGAAAGCAGTGACGAGCGACGAGCCGGAAAGCTGTTAGCTGTTGGCTTTTAGCTTTTAATGCTTAACTCGCTACTCTTCACTTATCACTCGTCACTACTTCATTCGTAGCGGAGCGCTTCGATGGGGTTGAGGCGCGCGGCCTTCCACGCCGGCCAGAGGCCGAAGACGATGCCGACGCCCGCCGAAATCCCGATGCCGACGAGCATCGCCCACAGCGGCACGAAGGCCGGGAGCGGCGAGTACCTGTTCATCAGGAGGCTCAGGACTTCGCCGACCGTGAGTCCGGCGACGCCGCCGAGCGCGGTCAGCACGACGGCCTCGACGAGAAACTGCCAGAGGATGTTCGCGCGCGTCGCGCCGACGGCCTTGCGGACGCCGATCTCTTTGGTGCGCTCGGTCACCGAGACGAGCATGATGTTCATCACGCCGATGCCGCCGATCATCAGCGCGACGAAGGAGATCGCCGTCAGCACGAGCCACGTCGCGCCCGTCAGTTGGTTGTAGAAGTCTAGCAGCGAGTCCTGCGACGAGACGCCGAAGTTGTTTTTAGCGCCCGCGGGAACTTGCCTTCGGCGTCGGAGGATGTCGGTGATCTCGTCGGTCGCGGGCTGCACGTCGGCGCGGGTGTGCGGGCGGATGATGATGAAGAAGACGACGACGGGCGGCTGTATGTCGAGCCAGTATTTGTCGAAGGCCGAGAGCGGGATGAAGACGGAGTTGTCGCGCGACTGTCCGAAGAAGTCTCCGAGCGGCTCCATCACGCCGACGACGCGGAAGGGTATCCCGTCAATCTTGATCTCCTTGCCGAGCGGGTCTTCAAAAGGAAAGAGCGCGCGCACCACGTCCTGCGCGAGAACCGCGACGTTCTCGCGGCCCGCGATGTCGCTCTCGGTGACGAAGCGCCCCGCTCCGACGTACTGCGAGAGCGTGAACTCGTATTCGGGCGTGACGCCGAGCAGGATGGGCGTGTCGGTCTCCTTGTCGGCGTGGCGGAGGTCTGCGGCGATCTTGCGGCGGATGGGCGCGACCGACTCGACGGCGTTGGCGGCCTCGACTCTGATGGCCTCGGAGTCTTCGAGGGTGATGTCCTTGCGGTGCAGCTCCTCGTCGTTCGGCGGGCGACCGAAGCTCGGGTCGAACTTCGAGACGAAGATCGTGTTCGAGCCTAAAGACTCGATCTGCTCGGCGAAAGCTTTATTTAAGCCCTGAATGATCGACACCATGAACGTCAGCGTCACGACGCCGATAGCGACGCCGAGAATTGTCAGCGACGAACGCAGCTTGTTCGCCCTCACCGTCGCCACGGCCATCGCCGCCGACTCTTTGATGTCGTCGAAAGTCATAAGAAGCTATCAGCGTTCAGCAGTCAGCACTCGGCTATTCTGCGCGCAGTGCTTCAATCGGGTCGAGCTTCGACGCCTTCCACGCGGGCCAGAGGCCGCTGGCGATGCCGACCGCGGAGGAGACGCTGACTCCTAAAATCGCGGAGGCGACGCTGAAGAGGAGCGGGAAGCCCATCGCCTTCGCCAGCACGAAGGCGAGCGCGAAACCGGCGAGCACGCCCATCACGCCGCCGATTGAAGTGATGACGACCGCCTCGATTAAGAATTGCAGGAGGATGTCGCGGCGGCTCGCGCCGACGGCCTTGCGGATGCCGATCTCGCGGGTGCGCTCGGTGACGCTGACGAGCATGATGTTCATCACGACGATGCCGCCGACGACGAGCGAGATGGCGGCCACGCCGACGGTGACGACGTAGATGTTCGCGGTCGCGCTCTTGTAGAGGTCTATGAAAACGTCCTGCGTCTCAAGCGTGAAGCCGTCGTCCGTGTCGCCGAAAGACTTGCCGCGCCGGTTGCGCATGACGGCGCGCGCCTGATCCTCGGCGGCTTCGAGCCGGCTGTCTTCCGTGACCTGCGCGAAGGCGATGAGCGACGTGCGCGAACCGAAGGCTTTTTTAAATGTCGGGTAGGGAATCTCCACGAAGTTGTCGCGCGAGAAGCCGAAGATTTTTCCCAGCCGCACGGTGACGCCGACGACCTCGTAGCTGCGCCCCTCGACGCGAACCTGGCGGCCAATGACCTGATCGTCCGGCGCGCCGTCGAAGAGGTTGTCAACCACGTCGGGGCCGATGACGGCCACGTCGTGACCCGAAGCCTCTTCGACCTCAGTCCACTGCCGTCCCGCCGAGATGTCCGTGTCTTCGATGGCGAACATCGAGAGCGTGACGCCGCGGATGCGGACGTTGTCCGAAGACTTGTCGCCCGCCTTCACCGTCGCCGAGGCGTTCGCGGCTATCCCGGTGCGCCAGCAGAGCGTGCAGAGCCGAGCGATTGCCAGCGCGTCGTCCTCGGTCATGTCCTTGCGCCGGTTGAAGCGCACGAAGTCCTCGCGCGAGGTGATGACCGAGGGGCGCTTCGAGACGGTGAAGACGGTCGAGCCTTGCGAAGAGAAGGTCGAGGCGACCGTCTGGTCTAAGCCCTTGATGATCGTGACGACGGCGATGACCGCCGCGACGCCGACGACCACGCCGATGAGCGTCAGCGCCGTGCGCAGCTTGTTCGCGCGAAGGCTGCCGAGCGCGATGCGGAGCGACTCCCAAGTCGTGTGGAAGAGCGGCGGCAGAAGCGCCCGCCGCGTCCGAGGCTTCGGCGCGCGCACGGGGTCGGGCGGGCGCGTCTCGCGCCGCTCGTCTTCGGTCGGCTCTGTCAGTAGCGTCGAACTCATCCGTCGGCCCGGACGCGAGGGAGGTTGATTTTAACTCGCCGGTCGGCGCGCGGCCTGCGCGAATCGCGCGCGCGTGGTGGCCGGCCCTTCCGATAAACGAGAGGCGCGGCGGACACCCCGTGTCGCCGCGCCTCAAAAGAACCGTTTGAGAAACGGCTACCTGATCTTCTCGTCCTTCTCGATCTGCCCGTCGCGGATCGAGATGACGCGGTGGGCGCGGGCCGCGATGTCCGGCTCGTGCGTGACGACGATGATCGTGTTCCCTTCGGCGTGCAGGCGCTCGAAGAGGTTCATGATCTCGACGCTGGTGTGCGTGTCGAGAGCGCCGGTCGGCTCGTCGGCCAGAAGCAGCGAGGGGTGGTTGACGAGCGCGCGGGCAATCGCCACGCGCTGCCGCTGCCCGCCCGAAAGCTCGTTCGGGCGGTGCATCATGCGGTCTGCGAGTTCGACCGACGTGAGCGCGGACTTCGCGCGCTCGTGCCGGTCGGCGGAGGAGATGCCCGCGTAGATCAAAGGCAGCTCGACGTTGTGCAGCGCGGTCGCGCGCGCGAGCAAATTAAAAGTCTGGAAGACGAAGCCGATCTCCTTGTTGCGGATGCGCGCGAGTTCGTCGTCGTCCATCTCGGAGACGAGCTTGCCGTTGATCCAGTAGCGCCCCTGCGTCGGCGTGTCGAGGCAGCCGATGAGGTTCATCAGCGTTGACTTGCCCGAACCCGAAGGGCCGATGATGGCGACGTACTCGCCGCGCTGCACGTCGAACGAGACGCCGCGCAGGGCGTGCAGAGGCTCGTCGCCCATCTCGTAGGTCTTCCAGATGTCGCGCATCGAGATGAGCGCAGCCGGGACGGCGTCGTGCGCGAGCAGGTCGCCGTGTTCGAGCGCGTTCGGTTCTACGGTGGTGGGACTCTCCATCAATGCGGCCTCGCTCATTTCTTCTCCTCGCCCGGCGACGCGCCGGGCTTCGCCGTCTGCTTCTTCACCGAGTCGTTGTCCTTGAGCGTTCTGAGGACGCGGCTCGGGCCGGTGATGACTTCCATGCCCGGCTGGAGTCCGCTCGTGATCTCGATGTCGGACTCGCCCGTGATGCCGGTCTCGACGGGGACGAACTTCGCCTTGTTGTTGGCCTGCAGGACGTAAACGCCCTTGATCTCCTTCGGCCTCTCGCCGACGGGCGTCGCGGCGGGCTGCTGCGCGCCCTGCGGCGTGGCGCCGGGAGTCGGCGTCGGGTTGGGCGACTTCTCGACGATGGCCTGCAAGGGCACGGCCACGACGTTCTGTTTCGTCTTGGTCGTGATGGTGGCCGTCGCGGTCATGCTCGGCTTCAGCGCGTTGCGGTCGGCGTCGTTCAGGTTCTTCAGCTCGACGACGACTTTGAACTCTTTGGCCTCCTGCACGTTGACGCGGTTGCCGAGGCCGCTGCCCGACGTGTCGGAGCGGGCGACGCCGAGCGGGTTCTTCTGCGTGACGACGCCGTCGAGTTCCTTGTCGCCGAGCGCGTCAACCTTGACCTTCGCGGTCTGCCCCTCCTCGACCTGCGCGATCTCGGTCTCGTCCACGTTGACCTCGACGTTGATGGTCGTCATGTCGGCGATGGTCATCAGCGACGTGGTTGAGAGTCCGGCGACGGCGAACTGGCCGACGCGCGCGGGGATGTCAACGACGACGCCGGTCAGCGGCGAGAGCGTGACGGCCTTGCTGCGCTGCGACGACTGGCCGCGCAAAAGCGCCTGCTGCTGGTTGGCGCGAGACTCGCTCGACTTGACGCCGCTCTGCGCCTGCGCGACGCCGGCCTGCGCCGACTCGACGGCCTTGCGCTGCTGGCTGACGCGCGCCTCCGACTCCTTGACCGCGATCTTCGACGATTCGAGCTGCGCCTTCGCCGTGTTCAGGGAGACCTGCGCCGTCTTCAGGCGGTCAACCGCCGCGTCGTACTCGGAGCGCGAGGCGACGCCCGACTCGATCAGGTCGGTCGTCCGCTTGAGTTCGCGCTGCGCCGTCGAGAGGTCAACCTGCGCGCGGTCAACGGAAGTCTGCGCGGTGTTGACGGCCTGACGCGCCCCGGCGAGCTGCGCCTCGCTGGCGACGAGGGCGGCCTGCGCCTGCTGAACGTTCGTCTGCGCGGAGATGACCGAGGAGCGCGCGTTCTGCACGTCGGAGAGCGCGGCCTGCGCGCTCGCGGCCTGCGCTTCGGCGGAGGATTCGAGCTGCGTCGGGTCAACGCGCACGAGCGGCTGGCCCACCGTAACGTGGTCGCCGGGGTTGACGTTGATCTCGACGATGCGCCCCTGCACCTCGCTCGTCAGGTTGACGTAGCGGATGGGTCGCACCTCGCCGGAGGCCGTGACCGTGGACTTGAGTTCGGGCCGCGTCTCGACCTTGACGGTGGTCACTTCCGGCTCGTCCTTGCCGCGGGCGAAAATGCTGATGACGACGATGACGGCGAGGACGGCGACCGCGGCGACCGCGATGATGATCTTCTTCTTCCGGCTGACAGCCATGTGGGTTTTATTTCCTCTTCTCGAAAACTGTTGTTGAAAATTTCGGTCGGGACGTAACTCGAAAGGTTCGCACAAGACCGGCGCTAAATCAAAGTCGCTGCAAGACCTCTCCCGCCGCCGGCAACTCTTCTACGTGCGAAACGGCGGAACTGTTTCACAAAACGTTGTGAGAAAGCGGTCAGCGCTCAGCGTTCAGCCGACCCGATCCGCCCCGAGTTGATGTCGGCTTAACTAGGGGCCGTCGTCACCCAGAGGTAAGCTGAGCGCTGACTGCCGACGGCTATCTTTGATGCTGTTGGCGCGCTTCGCGTTTCGCGGTACAATGAAACTCCGACGCTTCGGCGTGCCTCCCGCGGGTGGCGTCGGGGCGGCGGCGAGGGAATCTCCGGGGCGCGTACAAGCCCGCACAGCCTGTCACAACTGCAAGGACGCAGACATGATCACCTGCGAAAGGTGCCAGACGGAGAACATCGAAGGCTCGCAGTTCTGCGACGAGTGCGGGGCGATTCTGCCCGCCACGCCTTCGGGCGGCAAACGCCGCGCCTCCGACGGCAACGACAACCGAAACACGTCCGCCGCGGAGAAGGTCGTCGCGCCGGAGACGCGGAGCGAAGTCGTGCAAGAGCCTGCGGAAGTGCCCGCAGGCGCGAAGTCGAGTCCGATACCTTCGCCCGCGCGAACCTCGGTCGGCGGACAGTCGCGCAAGCGCGAGCCGGAAGAGTCTTCGCCGCGGCGCGCGGCTTCGGGAGTCGCGCCGCACGCGAAGCTCGTCATCCACCGCGGGCGCTCGGTCGGCAAAGAGTTCCCGCTCTCGGACGACGAGTCGCACATCGGTCGCTGGGACGCCGACGGCGGCATCTTCCCGGACGTTGACCTCGACTCGGACGACCCCGAGGCGAAAGTTTCGCGCCGCCACGCGAGGATCACGCACCGCGGCGGGCAGTATTACATCGAAGACCTGGGTTCGACCAACGGGACTTTCGTCAACCGCGGTCGCCGCCTGCTACCGGGCGACCGTCAGCCCTTGCGCGACGGCGACGAGGTCATCGTCGGGAAGACTTTTCTGAAATTCCACGTGCTCGACAAGTAGCGGCGTCGTGTCGTGTCCGCGCGCGCCGGCACAGTCGGGCGCAGGCGTCGCGCGGGCAAACGTTGTAGAGTGTTCGGCGGGTCAGAGAATTAATGGCGTCATGTTTCGATTGCGGCGCGCAGGTCGCGGACGAGGATCGCTTCTGCGGCAACTGCGGCATCGCGCTTCAGCGCGGCGACGCGCCGGCGCAGGGCGAAGTCGCGCCCGCGGGCGAGCCGCCGTCTTCGTCTCAGCAGCTTTCTTCTTCGCGTGCCGGAGAGCCGGGCGAGTCGGCTGAAGAGAAACAGGCGGACGCGCACGACGACTCGGCCCACGCCGACGAGTACAGCGCGGAGTTGCAGCCGACGCTCATCGAGTCCTCGCACGGCGGACAGGCGACAGCCGCCGCGCGCGCGCACGAGCCTGTGGCCCCCGCCGAGTCTCCGTCGTCCGACCTCGCGTCGTCGAACCTCCCGACGCCTTCGTCCGACCTCGCCGCGTCATCCGACCTCGCTTCGTCTTCGTCTTCAGACCTCGGCTCGTCTTCAACAGGCATCGCGTCCTCTTCTTCCGACGTGGCTGACTCGTCCGAAGCCGCCGTGAACCCTTCCGACTCGCCGACGGTTCTCGAAGAGCGGGGCGAAGCCGCGGGCGACCAGTCGAAGCCTCTGCCGTGGGAGTCCGCTGCAATCGGTCAGGACGAGGCGCGCGCAAACACTTCCGACGAGCCGGAAGCCCGCCGGCACACGGGCGACATCGCCGAGCGCGCGTCCAACTACACGGGGCGCACGGGCGGCTCGCGCCGCGCCTCACGCGCCACGAGCCAACTCGAACCGGGCACGTTCCTCTACGGTCGCTACGAGATCGTCAAGAGAATCGGCGGCGGCGGCATGGGCGCGGTCTATTACGCGAAGGACAAGAATCTGGGCGACGCGCCGCGCGCCGTCAAGGAGATGGTGCAGACGCACCTCGACGAGTCGCAGCAGGAGAAGGCCGTCGCCGACTTCCGCCGCGAGTCAATGCTCCTCGCCTCGCTCGAACACCCTTCGATCCCGACCATCTACGACTACTTCTACGACGACACGGCCTCGCGCTTCTACCTCGTCATGAAGTACATCTCCGGCGGCGACTGCCTCGCGCGCCTGCGTAACGCCCCGGGCGGGCGCATCGAAGAATTAAAAGTCGCCGAGTGGGGCGCGCAGGTCGCCGACGTTCTCGAATACCTTCACAACCAGCGCCCGCCGATCATCTACCGCGACCTCAAGCCCGCGAACCTGATGATTGACGGCAACAACGGTCGCGTGATGTTGATTGACTTCGGCATCGCACGCTGGGTCGCGCCGCAGGAGAAGGGCGTCACGGCGGTGGGCACGATGGGCTACGCGCCGCCCGAACTCTTCAGCGGCAAGGCCGAGCCGCGCACAGACATCTACTCTCTGGGCGCGACGATGTTTCACCTGACGACGGGCGCAGACCCGCAGGACAACCCGCTGCTCATCTTCGACTTCACGAAGAACCCGACGCCGCGACAGATCAACCCGGCCATCTCGAACGAGATGGAGTGGATTCTGATGCGCGCCGTCGAGTACGAGCCGGAGAAGCGCTTCCGCTCCGCCGCCGAGATGCGCGACACGCTCGCGCAGCACGTCGAGCGCCTGCGCGCGGGCGCGGTGACTTACGGCGCGGTGCGCGGGCCGCAGTCGCAGAGCGTGAGCACGATTGCGGTCGAGCGCGTCTTCTGCGGCTTCTGCGGCAAGTCGATCTCTTCCGAAGACGTTTTCTGCCCGCACTGCGGCGCGCGCCAGCCCATCGCGGCGGCGAGCGCGAGCCTGCGCGCGGCGCGCGCGACCGCGCGGCTCGTCGTCGCGGGGACGACCGAGCTTGAGGCGACGTTCACGCTCGAAAAGGAGATGAACCTCGTGGGCCGCACCGACCCGCAGTCGAACATCTTCCCCGACATAGACCTCTCGCGCTTCGACCCGGAGACGAAAATCTCGCGCCGCCACGCGCGCATCTGGCGCGAGGGCGACACCTTTCTCCTCGAAGACCTGGGGAGCGTCAACGGCACGGTCGTCAACGACGCCGTCCGCCTCGGCCCACGCCAGCCGCGACCGCTCGCCAACGGCGACCGCCTCCGCCTGGGCGAGACGACGCTGCACTTTTTAATCGGATGAAGTCAGGAGTCAGGAGTCAGAATAAGTAAAACGGCTACCGTCTTCCCATTCTGACTCCTGACTCCTGACTCCTGACCACTGATTTTATGTCCCTTCGACTCGAACAAGACAGACCCGTCGCGCCGCCGCGAGACGCGCGAGCGCGCGCATACGTCGGGCGCGACGACGCAGGCGTCGCGCCCGCGGGCGCGCCGTTCACTCTGCGCTGCGGCGCGCTGCTGATTGACTACATCTTTCTGGCGGGCGTGCTGGCGTTCGCGACGATGCTCGCGCGCACGTTCGGCGACACGGGGCGCGGCAGCTCCGTCGTGCTGACGGGCGGCATCGTCGCCGTCGGCATCGTCGCCGTGCTGAACTTCGTCATCGTCGCCGGACTCACGGGCCGCACGTTCGGCAAGTGGCTCACGGGGCTGCGCGTCGAGCGCAACAGCGACGGCACTCCGGTGAGCTTCGCGCGCGCCCTCGTCCGGCACACGGTAGGCTACGCGCTGACGGCGGCGACGCTCGGACTCGGCTTCCTGCTCGCGGCCTTCAACTCGCGCGGGCGCGCGCTGCACGACCTCGTCGCCGGGACGGTCGTCGTCCGCAGCCGCGGCGCGCGCTCGCCCCTTCGCTAGAAACCCTCGCCGGTGAGACTTCGGAAAATTTCGAGCGGCTGATGCAAAAGTCCTGTCCAAGTTGCGGCGCGGAAATTTATCCGGGCGCGCGCTTCTGCCGGCGCTGCGGCGTCCCCCTGCGCGTCGCGGGCGACGACACCGGCGACGTTTCCCCGCAGGCCGCGACCGTCCCGCTCGACGCCGAAACGTCGCGCACGACCGACGGACTCGCGCCGGGCGAGGAGTCCGACTCGGCGAAGACCTCGCGCGTCAGCCGCGCCGAGATGGATCGGATTCTGCAATCGGTGCTGGAGGCCGACCAGCAGAGACTCCGCGACCCGAACGCCACGGTCGCGAACCTGAATGCCGAGCGCGCGAGCTTAAACCCCGGCGCGCTCGCGCCCGACACGTCCGACCCGTCAGACGGCGACACGCTCCTGCGCGACCCGGAAGCGACCGTCGTCCGCGCCGCGCCGACCGGGCACGTCGCGGACTCGCGCGACACGGAAGAAGGTTTGACGCTCAACGTGCCGCGCCCCACGCGCTCGCTCGACGCGCCCGACCCTTCGGACTTCGCCGCGACGACCCCGCGGCCCGTCACGCGCGAGACGACGACCTTCGACCGGACGGACTCGCGCGCCGTAAGCTCCGAGCAGCCGGACGCGCACGCCCCAAGCCCCGACCAACACGCGCCAAGCCCCGACCAAGCGGACTACTCCGACGCGCAAGACGAGGCGGCGTCTCGCGAATCCGCGCCGCACGCGACGCGCGAGTATCAACTCGCCGGGCAGCAGCAAGACGCACGCTCCGTCAGTCCGCAGCAGCAGGCGCAGCCGGCCCGCGGCTCGCGGCCCGTCGCCGCGGGGTCGCGCCGCAAGTGGCCTTACGTCGTCGCCGCCGCGTGCGTCGTCGCGCTCGCCTGCACGGTCGCGGCTGCCTTCCTCGCCTTCAAGTTTTTGCGCAGGCCGCAGCTCGCCGCTCTCCCGACCCCGGTGCCGACGGCGTCGCCGTCTTCGGCGGAGACGAGCGAGTTCGACCAGAAGCTTGCGGAGGCCGAGGCGCTGCTCGCGCAGGGCGACATGGACGGGGCCGTCGCCCGCCTGCGCGAAGCCAACGCGCTCGACCCCTCGAACACTCGCGCGCACCGACGCTTGGGCGAACTGCTGCTCGCCTCTGGCGCGCGCCGCGACGCCATCGAAGAGTTCAAGGCCGTCACGCGCAACGCCCCCGACGACTTCACCGCGTGGCGGCAGCTCGCCACCGCGCAGTTCGCCGAGGGACTCTACCGCGACGCGGCGGACTCTTACCGCCGCCTCGTCTCGCTCGTCGGCGACACGGCGGAGCCGAGCGACCTTCTCTCCTACGCCGACGCGCTCCGGCTTTCGGGCCGCGCCGACGAGGCGCGCGCCGTCTATCAACGCCTCGCCGCGTCGCCGTCCGAAGACGTGGCCTCGACCGCGCGCCAGCGCCTCGCCGAACTCGCGCAGGCCGCGCAGACGCAACGCCCCGGCGAGCAGCCCGAGCCGACGCCGCGCGAGGACGAGACCGCGTCAATCAACCAGCCCGTCTCGCAGCCGACCCCCGCGCCGACGCCGACGCCAGCGCCGCGCGCCACCCCGACCCCGACGCCCGCGCGAGCGCCCGCCTCGACTCCGTCCGAACACTACCAGCGCGGCGTCGAACTCTGGTCGTCGAACCGCGCCGCCGCCTTCCAGGAGTTTCAGGCCGCGGCCAGCGGCGGCAACGTTGACGCGAACTACTACCTCGGCCTCTCTTACGTCGAGGGCAAAGACATCCACAGCCTGAACCGCGCCGCGCTCGGAGCCGCCCTGCGCTACTTCCAACTCGCGCAGCGCCCCGGCGGGCAGCACGCCGCCGAGTCGCGCCGCTACGAGCAGGAACTCGGCAGAGAGTTCGACCGCCTGCGGCGGCAGTGAGAACGAGGACGATGACGAGTGACAAGTGACGAGTGACAAGTTAGAATTCGGCTTCCGCCTCGTCACTCGTCACTCGTCGCTGCTTTTGAACTGCCATGCCTGAGTTAATCGTCAACTACCCCGACCGCGCCACCGAAAACCTGCAACTGGGCCGCCTGCGAATCACCATCGGGCGCTCGGCGCGCAACGACGTTTGCGTGCCCGACCCGTTCGCCTCGCGCGTCCACGCCGAGGTGCGGCGCGAGGGCGACCAGTACCTCCTGCAAGACCTCGGCTCCGCCAACGGCACTTACTACAACGGCTCGAAGCTCGACAACGTCGTCGCGCTCTCGCACGGCGGTCGCATCCAGATCGGCGAGACCGAGATCGTCTTCAGCGACGGGGACTCGAACGGAGGGATCGCCCCGACGACGATTGACGACGCGCCGCTGCCCGCCGCCACCATCGCCTTCGACTCGGCGCAGCACACGACATCGGGCCTCCTCGAAGCCATCGAGGGCGCGCGCACACAGTCGTCGAACCGCGAGGAGAGCGCGACCGTCGTGTCGAGCCGCGCGGGCGTCGCCGCCGCCGCGGATCAGGGCGACCTGCTCGCGCTCATCTCGAAGGTCGGCGTGACGCTGCTCGCCTCCGCGACTCTCGACGAGACGCTCCGTCAGGTCGCGCGGCTCGTCTTCGACGCCGTGCCCGCCGAGCGCTGCATCATCATGCTCCGCGACGACGACAAGGGCGAGCTGCGCGTGCGCGCCGCCGAGATGCACGACCGGCAAAGGGACGTGGGCGAGGTTCGCGTCAGCCGCACGATCATCGAGGAGGTCGTCGGGCAAGGGCGCTCGGTGCTGACTTCGGACGCGCAGCACGACCCGCGCTTCCGCTCCAGCACCGTGACGTTTCAGGGCATCCGCTCGGTGCTCGCCGTCCCGCTCGGAGTCGGCGAGCGCATCTTCGGGATGATCTACGCCGACTCGCCGTTCGCGACTTCGAGCTTCACGGAAGACCACCTGAAAGTTTTGACGACGCTCGGCTCGGTCGCGGCCATCCGCGTCGAGAACACGCGCCTGTTAGAAGAACACTTGGCGCAGGAGCGCTTCGAGCGCGAGCTGCAACTCGCGCGCGAGATTCAGCAGCGCTTCCAGCCGACCGCGCCGCCCGCCGTCGCGGGCTTCGAGCTTCAGGGCATCAGCTTCCCCTCGTACCAGATCGGCGGCGACTACTACGACTTCATCCTCTGCCCCGACGGACGACTCGTCGTCGCGCTCGGCGACGTGTCGGGCAAGGGGACGAGCGCCGCGCTCCTCATGTCTTCGTTGCACGCGGCGGTGCACGCGCAGGTCGCCTCGTGCCGGCCCATCACGGAGACCGTCGGCGCGGTCAACAACTACCTCGCCGACAACACGCCGGCCAACCGCTTCGTCACGCTCTTCTACGCCGAACTCGACCCCTTGACGGGATCGCTCGCCTTCATCAACGCGGGCCACAACCCGCCGCTCATCGCGCACGCCGCGGGCACGATGGAGCAGTTGGGTTCGGGCGGCGTGCCGCTCGGCATCATGCCGCACTTCGACTACCGCGAGGGGCGCACGCAGCTCCAGCCCGGCGACGTTCTGGTCTCCTACTCCGACGGCGTCACCGAGCAGACGAACCCGAAGGGCGAGGAGTTCGGCACCGAAAGACTTCAGGAAGTCGTCGCGCAGAACATCGAGCGCTCGGCGGCGGCCATCCGCGACAAGATCGAGGCGGCCCTGTCGGCCTTCGCGCAAGGCACGCCCGCCGTTGACGACATCACGCTCCTCATCGTCAAGCGCGAGAGGGAAGTGAAGTAGCCGCCCGGCACGCGCGTAAAATTCTCTTGTCTCCGTCCGGCGCGCGGTTATACTGCGCCGGTCAAGCGCTCGGCCTTTCCGAACCTCAGTCCGAAGGAGAAAGCCCCATGAAGTCCCTGTCCTCGAACCCGCCCGTCGCCATCAGGAACAAGTCGAACACTTGCTAAACGGCCACCGGATCACAACGGCGGTGCGAACGGCACGCTCCCGGACGCGGACACGCCCGCCGCGCCCCGCGCCCGCTATGGCGGATCATAAACACAATACGGAGACGGCCATCATGAAAAGGCCCACAGGACTCTGCCTCATCATCGCAACCGCAATCGTCTTGCTCTCCGCCGCGTCGTCGCGCGCGCAGGAGAGCGACCCGCCGAAGTTCGAGATCGGCGCGCAACACTCTTCGCTCTCGGTCAACTACCCCGAAGCCGGCGGCGGGACGGAGCACAGCGTCGGCTTCGGCGGGCGCTTCACCTTCAACCTCAACCCGCACGTCGCCTTCGAGGCCGAGGGCAACTTCTTCCCGAACACGATAGCCGAGACGGTCTCGGCGGGCGGGCGCGCATTCCAGGGCCAGTTCGGCGTGAAGGTCGGCAAGCGCTTCAAACGCTTCGGCCTCTTCGCCAAGGCTCGACCGGGCTTCGTCAGCTTCGGCGAGACAGAGAAGCTCACCCGGTCGTCTTTTACCGAAGGCGGCGTCTCCGTGCCCGACGTAGTCTTCGGCATCGAGCGCAAGACGCATCCCTCTTTGGACGTTGGCGGCGTGCTGGAGTTCTACCCCTCGCGCCACGTCGTCACGCGCTTCGACATCGGAGACACGATCATCCGCTACCGCGAGCGCAACGACTTCGGCACAACGGAAGTCATTGTCCCGCCCGGAATCTCCATCCTGCCTCTCGTCAAAGACCCCGCCGTGACGAAGCACGACTTCCAGTTCACGGCGGGCGTCGGCTACCGCTTCGGCGGCGCGGACAAGGGCGGCACGGCGGCGGCGCACCCGTCGTCGGGCGGCGCAGGCGTGCCGCGCTTCGAGGTCGGCATACAGTTCACCACGCTCGTCTTCAACCCGCCGCCGTTCGTCTCCACCGGGGAGCCTATCATCTCGTTCGAGAACCCCGTCAACCCGGAGCCGGGCTTCGGCGGGCGCTTCACCTACAACCTCAACTCGCACGTCGGCCTCGAAGCTGAGGGGAACTTTTTCCCGCGCCGAAGTTTTCCGAACGGCACTTCGGGCGGCTACCCTTCGCAGGCGCAGTTCGGCGCGAAGGTCGGCAAGCGATGGCGGAGGGTCGGCGTCTTCGCGAAGGCGCGGCCCGGATTCGTCACCTTCAGTCAGGTCACGCAGCTCGTCGGCACGCACGTCGTCAGCTTCGTCATTATCCCGCCCAACATCACGCAGCAGTTCACCATCGGCGACTTTCGGAACAAGCGCAAGACCTACTTCTCGACGGACGCGGGCGGGGTCGTCGAACTCTATCCTTCGCGCCGAGTCGTGACGCGCTTCGACATCGGCGACACCATCATCCGCTACGGCGACCGGCAGGAGCCGGGCGAGTTTCTCTCGCACAACATCATCCGAATCGCGCCGGATACGAGACACAACCTTCAGGTGAGCGCGGGGATAGGCTGGCGATTTTAGGAGGATGAATTCTTTCGGCTGACGCTTTCGGGCCGGATGATTTTGAGTTCGCCGTCTTACGCTTCAACGCGCGAGGCCGCGGCGGATGCGCTCGGCGCTCTTCTCGCCGACGCCGTCAACCAGCTCAAGCCCGCCGCCCTCGACGAACTGCCGGAGGTCTTCGACGGAAGAGATTTTGAACTGCTGGTAGAGCGTGCTCGCCGTCCTGATGCCGACGCCGTCAACGTCGAGCAGGTCGAGCACCGTCGCCGGAGTCTCCGCCGTCAGGCGCTCCCAGGCGTCGAACGTCCCGCGCTCGACCAGCTCGACGATCTTCGCGCTGATGGCCTTGCCCACGCCCGGAATCGCCTGCAACCCTTTGTCGCCTTCTTCTCGTGCGATTCTCTCGACCTGCGTCGGCCACGTCTCGATCATCTCGGCGGCGTTCCGGTAAGACCGCACGCGGAACTTGTCCTCGCCGCGAATCTCCAACAGCAGCGCCAGACGCTCGAACCTCCGCGCGATCTCGTCGTTCGTCATAACGATTGCGGATTTGGGATTGCGGAATGCGGATTGAAGAAAGGTGAGGGCCGCGCTGTCTTCGATTCATCCCACCGCATCTGACCTCAAGCAGCGACGACGAGAAGCGTGCTTCTTAACAATCCGCAATCCGAAATCCGCATTCCGAAATCTCCTTCACGCTTTCTCAAGCCCCGCGTACTTCTCGACGAGCTTCTTCTGGCCGAAGCCGGGGAAGCTCACCAGGAGCTTGGCGGAATCGCCGACGCCTTCGCGGCGCAGGACGAGGCCGCGACCGTACTTCGGGTGTTTGACGTGCATGCCGGGCGTGAAGCCCGCGTCCGAAGATGCGGACGAAGATGCGCCGCTCCCGCGCGACGGCGTCGAGGGGCGCGCGGGCGACGTCTGCCGCTGAGTGTTCGGCGGCTGGTTCTGGGAGCCGGGCCGCTGCGACTGCTTCGCGGCTGCGGCGTTGCGGTTGATCTGGTCGCCGCGCTGGCGGAAGAACTCGGCGATTGAGTCAACGCTGTCGTAGGTCTTGCCGCCGTAGGAGCGCTGCGGCTTCTGGGCCTCGCCGCGGAGTGCGCGCGCGACCTGACGCGACTCCATCGCCGAAGAGCTGCGCGCGAACGAGAGCCACGAAGCGCCGCGCGAGAGGTCTTCCATCAACTCCAACGGCATCTCGTTCAAAAACTGCGAAGGCTCCGACGCCAGTTCCTCGCCGTAAACTCTCCGGCGCATCGCGTGCGAGACGTACAAAAACTTTTCGGCGCGCGTGATGGCGACGTAGGCGAGCCGTCGTTCTTCTTCGAGTTCCTGCGGGTCGGTGGCCGAGCGCGAGTGCGGGAACAGCCCGTCCTCCATGCCGACGATGAAGACGACTGGGAACTCAAGACCTTTCGCCGAGTGCATCGTCATCAACGTGACGGGCGCGTCGCCGCGATACTGGTCCGTGTCGGAGACGAGCGCGGCGGCGTCAATGAAGTCGCGCAGGCCAGCGCCCTCTTCGGCGTCGTAGTCAACGGCGGCGTTGACGAGTTCCTGCAAGTTCTCCAAACGGCCTTCGGCCTCTTCCGTGTTCTCGGCCTTGAGCGCGTCGGCGTAGCCGGTGTCGAGTATCGCGGCCTTGACGACTTCGGACGCGGACTCTTTTTGCGCGCGCTCGACGAGTCCGGCGACGACCGCCTGAAATTTTTTGAGCGCGGCGACGGCGCGCGGGTTGAAGCCCGCGGGGTCGTTCGTGACGATGCCGATGGTCTCCCAGAGCGAGACGCCGTAGTCCTTCGCGCGGCGGTCGAGTTCGTCGAGCGTCTGCTTTCCCAGGCCCCGCGGCGGGGTGTTGACGACGCGCAGCAGCGCGACCGAGTCGTGCGGGTTCAGGGCGAGCTTCAGATACGAGACGATGTCGCGCACTTCTGCGCGCTCGTAGAAGGAGAAGCCGCCGACGATGTTGTAAGGGATTCCGGCGCGGCGCATCGCCTCTTCAAAGAGGCGCGACTGCGCGTTGGTTCGGTAGAGGATGGCGGCGCGCGTCTTCGGGTCAGCGCGGCGGTGCTCCTCGATCTTCGCCGCGACGAAGCGCGCCTCGGTCTCGGCGTCGAGCGCCTGGTAGTAGCGGATCGGCGAGCCGGCGGGGTTCGCCGTCCACAATGTTTTATCTTTGCGCGCGACGTTGTGTTTGATGACCGCGTCGGCGGCGTTGAGGATGTTCTGAGTCGAGCGGTAGTTCTGTTCCAGGCGAATGATCTTGGCGTTCGGGTAGTGCTGCTCGAAGCTGAGAATGTTGGTGATGTCTGCTCCGCGCCAACCGTAGATTGATTGGGAATCGTCGCCGACGACGCAGATGTTCTGCTGCTTCTGCGTCAGAAAATTGATGAGGGCGAACTGGAGTGCGTTCGTGTCCTGGTACTCGTCAACGAGGATGTAGCGGAAGCGCTCGTTGTAATGGGCGCGCACGTCCTCGCGCTTCCGCAGAAGGCGGACGGCCTTGATGAGCAGGTCGTCGAAGTCGAGGGCGTTGTTGTTGACGAGCCGCTCTTCGTAGAGGCGGAAGACGCGGGCGATGGCGGCGCGCTTCTCGTCGTGCGACTCGACGCGGGCGGCGAAGGAGTCGGCGTCGAGGCCGGAGTTCTTCGCGTGGCTGATCGCCGATTGCACCTGCCGCGCGCCGAGCCTTTGGTCGTCGTAGCCGAGGTCTTTGACGCACGACTTGACGACGCGCACCGAGTCGTCCTGATCGTAGATGGTGAAGGCGCGCGTGTAGCCCTCTTCGAGTTTCTCGATGTCGCGCCGAAGCATCCGCACGCACAGGGAGTGAAAGGTCGAGACGAGCGGCGCGCTTTCCAACTTTTGCCCGCCGAGGAGCCGCGTCACGCGCTCGCGCATCTCCTGCGCGGCCTTGTTCGTGAAGGTGACGGCGAGGATGTTGTGCGGCGGGACGTGCCGCTCGGAGATGAGGTAGGCGATGCGAACCGTGATGACGCGCGTCTTGCCGGAGCCTGCGCCCGCGAGTATCAGCAGCGGCCCTTCGGTCGCGAGGACGGCCTCGCGCTGCCGTTCGTTGAGTGTCGAGAGTAAGTCCATAGAAGTGATGAGTGATGAGTGATGGGTGATGAGTAAGAGCCTTGCACTCGTTACCCATCACCCACCACTCATCACTTGATTAGTTTCTGAATCGCCTTGAACTGCTCGTGACGCGCGTCGCGCATGAGTTCAAAGAGCGCCATCTCGGTCGAGGAGGGGAGCGCGCCGGACTGACGCATCTTCTCAATGCCGACGCGTCTGTTCTGCTCGGCGCGCGAGGAGATGCAGTCGGTCAGCAGATGAACCTGGTAGCCGCGGGCGAGGAGGTCGTGCGCCGTCTGGTTGACGCAGACGTGCGCCTCGATGCCGCAGAGCAACACTTGACGCGCGCCCGCCTGTTCGAGACGCGCGACGAACTCCTGCGCGCCGCAGGAGCTGAAGGCGATCTTCTCCACGGCCTCGAAGTTTTCGGGGAGGACGGCGCGAATCTCGCCGGCGGTGTGGCCCAGTCCCTTCGGGTACTGCTCGGTGACGACGACGGGGACGCCGAGCAGTTGCGCGGCGCGGGTGACGAGCGCGACGCGCGCGGCGAGTTCCGAGAAGTCGGGGATGTGCGGGCGGAAGGACTCCTGCACGTCAATGACGGCGAGCGCAGTCCGCCGCGGGTCGAGCGTGTTTTCGTGTCGCATGAATCACCTCTGAGATAAGATGGCATTTAAGCACACGACGGTGAGCAGACAAAATCAAGGCGGAAGTCGCTCGACGTTAGTGCGAAAGACAGGGTGAAGACGAATGAAGCCGATTCCGTCGGCGTAAGAGTGTAGCCCGCGGCGTCCGTCCGCGGGATGATGGCAGGCATAAAAACAATCGAAGCCCCGGAGGGCGAAAGAATTTCCAGCTTGAGATGGATGCCTCTCGAAATTCTTACGCCCCTCCGGGGCTTCCCAATTTTGTTTGGCCTCGTCCCCCCACGGCTCGCGCCGCGGGCTAGACTCTTACGCCCCCGACGGGGCTGAGAGTTCACACCGGAAGTTATTGGTTTTGACTCAAGCCCTCGTTAGCTAGAGCTTGCCCGCGGCGCGCTTGGCGGCTTCGTTGATGAGCTTGAGGCGCGCGATCTTCTCTTCCGTCGTCTCGCCGGGTTTGGGCTGAAGCTCGGGGGGAATCTTGAATCCGCCCGCGCCCTTCTTCGCCTTCGGCTTGGCCTCGACCGGCGCGGACGCTTCCTTCGACTCGACGGGCGCGGCGGCTTCGGCTGTCTTCGGCCTCTCGTCTTTGGGCGCGCCGGGAGTCTTCTCGGTCGAGGCTTCCGTCGCGAGGTCTGAGACGGTCTCGGCCCCCGCTGCCGGCGAAGCGGTCGCGGCGGTCGGACTCATGGGCGCAGCCGACGCTTGGCCCGTCGCGGCCTGTGCTTCGGCGGCGGGGCGGTGCGCGTCGGCGGAAGCGGACGAGTCAACCGCGTGAGCCGTCGCCGGCTTTGCCGCCGCGGTCTCCGCGATCCGCTTCGCCGTCCCGCTGCTCGTCGGCTGGCGTCGGGGCTGCGGCTCGCCGCGCCAACTCGGAGTCGGGTACTCGTATGCGGGGAGCGTGCCGCCCGCGGCCTGAAGTATCGCCGCGAGGTCGCGCTCGACGTAACGGCTCTGCTTTCGCGGGTCGCGGACGTGGCCCATCGGCGGCCCCATGTAGAGCGCGCCGCACGCCTGGCAGCGGTGGAGCACGTCGTCGCCGCGCAGGAAGACTTCCGAAGGGTGCTGCGTGTTGAGTTGTTTGAGGTGGCCGTTGCAGAGCTTGCCCTTCTCGTTCTTCTCGTTGCAGACGGTCTGCCCCGGCAAGAAACGTTTGGGCACTCCGGGCTTTGACTCCTGCTGCTCGGTCGGCGCTTGCCTGGCGACATCGGCGCTTGTGTTCGCTTCGCTCGACATAATTTTGAGTTCGGATTCGACGGTCGCGCTCCGGGTCGGACGCGCGCAAGCTTTTGCAGAACCGTTTGAATCTTACGTTCAAGACGTGTGGAGGTCAACAGAAAGAAATGATGAATGAGGAATGATGAGTGATGAATTAAGAACCCGCTTTCAATTCATCATTCATCACTCCGCATTCATCATTTCTCATTCATCGTCTATCCTTGCGGGAATGCTGAAGAGATTGCTTGCGGGTTTGTGGCGCTCGTCGCCGCTCTTTGTGCGGCGCGCGGGCGTGTGGCTGACGCAGCCGCGGTTCGCGGTGACGGCGGGCGCTGTCGTCCGCGACGAGCGCGGGCGCGTGCTGCTGCTCAAGCACACGATGAGGAAAGGGAGCGGGTGGGGAATTCCCGGCGGCTTCCTCACGGGCGGCGAGCAGCCCGAAGAGGCCGTCCGGCGCGAGCTGCGCGAGGAGACGGGACTCGAACTCGCGAGCGTCGAACTCGCCTTCGTCAGAACGCTTCGGAACGTCCGTCAGGTCGAGGTCGTCTTCCGCTGCTCGATGAACTCCACCGCGCTCGGCGGCCTTGAGAAGAACTTCGAGATCGAGCGCGCCGCGTGGTTCGAGCGCGACCGTCTGCCCGAAGGCCTGAGCCGCGATCAGCGCGCCGTCATCGCCCGCGCGCTCGACTCCGATAGCGCAAACGCGCGCGAGTAGTGATATGCTGTGCGGCAAATAGAAGTCAGAACCCAGAAGTCAGAATTCAGAAGTCATGCGCTCCGACTCTCTTCTTAAGTTCTGACTCCTGACTTCTGACTCCTGACTTCCTACTTCTTTGACCGACAGGAGAAACGTCCGACCATGATGCCGCGACTCATACCAGAGCAGGACGAGGTGATGAACATTCTGAAGCGGACGGGCGCGTACCGCGAGGGGCACTTCGTCTATCCTTCGGGGCAGCACACGCCGCACTACTTCCAGATGCCGCTCGCCTTCCGCTACTACGACACGGCGCGTGTGCTCGCGGTCGCGCTCTCGCGCAAGCTCCGGCTCGAAAAAGAAATTTCCAGCTCGCTCCCGAAAATCTCGATCATCTCGCCGAGTCCGGGCGGCATCCCCGTCGCCTTCGCCGTGCGCGAGGCGCTCGCCGCGGATCAGATTTACTGGGCCGAGCGCGAGGGCGGCAGGCGCATGTTCCGGCAGTACGTCAACGCGGGCGAGGTCAACCCCGCGGTCGTCGTTGACGACATCTCGCGCACGGGCGAGGCCATCAAGGATACGGTCGCGCTCGTCCGTGAATTGGGCACGCGCGTCATCGGCTGCGGCGTCATCGTCCGCTTCAACTCCTCGCCCGACCAGATCGAGATTCCCGGCTCCGACCCCATCCCCGTCCTCTCGCTCGTTAACTTCGACGCCAAGTGGTACGACTCCGCAGGCGCCTGCGCCGAGTGCGAGAAGGGCGCGGAGGAAGAGCACGTTCGCTTTTAGTAAGCAGTGAGCGGTGAGCAGTGAGCAGTAAAAGAATTCTTCTTAACTGCTCACCGCTCACTGCTTACTGTTCATTAAATCTCGTGCCGGTTGGCGAGAGCCTTGTCCATCGTCACCTCGTCAACGTATTCGAGGTCGCTGCCGACGGGCATCCCCATCGCGATGCGCGTGACGCGGACGCCGAGCGGCTTGAGGAGGCGGCTGATGTAGCTGGCGGTGGCTTCGCCTTCGGTGTTGGGGTTGGTGGCGAGGATGACTTCGCGGACTTCGACGCCGTCGTTATTTTCGGGGCGCAGTCGCGGCAGCAGGTTCGCGAGCCGCAGGTCTTCGGGGCCGAGGCCGCGGATCGGCGAAAGGCTCCCGTGCAGCACGTGGTAGAGGCCGTTGTAGCTTCGGGTCTTCTCGACGGCGACGAGGTTGTAAGGCTCTTCGACGACGCAGATCATCGAGCGGTCGCGCGAGGTCGAGGCGCAGAAACGGCAGGGGTCAACGTCCGTCAGGTTGTTGCAGACCGAGCAGGAGACGATCCTACGCTTCACCTCTTCGAGCGCGCCGACGAAACGCTCCACGTCCGCCTCCGACATCCGCAGCACGTGAAAGGCGAGCCGCTGCGCCGTCTTCTGCCCGATGCCGGGCAGACGCCTGAACTCGTCAATGAGTTTGGTTACTGGTTCGGAGTATTCGAGCATACTTCGATTGCGGAATGCGGATTTCGGATTGCGGATTCAGCACAGCAATCATTTATTGTTGCCGCGCGCGGTTCTGATCGAAGAAACGACAATAGCGACAATCTGATTTGCTTCATCGAGAAGCTCATCCACGAGACTCCTTTTTACGAGGCCGGACTCAATCAACAACTCTATCCAGTAGATTGATTCGTCGGCCTCTTCCTCGACGATGCCCATCTTGGCTATGAAGTCGGCGGGCGACTTGGCCCTGCACTCGCCCTGTAATTTGCGCCAACGGACGTGCCGCAGCGTAACAGTTGTTTGCCGATTACGTCGGCGGTTCTGGATGGCGGCAGAGACTCGACCAGACGAATGATCCGAAGCGCAAAGCGCCTCGTACGTTGCTTCATCTCGTCTGCGTTCATTGCACCAATCCGCAATCCGAAATCCGCATTCCGCAATCAAAGCAGTCCGGGCGGGATCATGCCGCCGAGCTTGGACTTCATGGCCTCGTCAACTTTTCGGCCCGCCTCGTTGACGGCGGCGACGATGAGGTCTTGGAGCATTTCCACGTCACCGTCCTTGACGGCTTCGGGGTCAATCTTGATTGACTCGACCTCCTTCGTCCCTCGCATCTGGACGGTGACGACGCCGCCGCCCGCCGTGGCGTCAACGACCATCTCCTCCATCTCCTTCGCCATCTTCTCCTGCATCGCTTGCGCCTGCTTCATCATCTGTTGCAGGTTCATGCCGCCCGGAAATTTCATCTCGCTCACCTCGCTCGTCCGCGTTGAATTTTTTGAGGGTTGTCCCGCGCGAACATCCTAGCGTCCGCCACCGGCAAATGCAAAGACGAGAGGTCGGAGGTCGGAGGTCAGTAAAAACTTCTCGGCTGCGGCCCGGTGTCAAATCAGGGCGGCTTAAGAAGCACGTTAACTAACCTCTGGCCTCTGACCTCTTGTCCTTCTACGGCAGCGCCTCGATGTTGACGAGGAAGCGGAACGTCCCCGTCTGCTCGACGCCGAGCAGGAACTGGACGTTGACCGACTGGCCCGGCTGGAGCGGCTGCGCCAGCGTCACCGAGCCGACCGTCAGCGAGGAGTTGAACCCGCCGCCGTCGTCCGTGCCGCCCGTCGTGCTCGACTGCGCGGGCGGCTCCTCCAGCGTCGTGCCCTTGACCGTGACCGTGCAGGGCGTCGGGCCGCCGCACGTCCCGGCGTCGCCCACCGAGACGCCCGGCACGTCCGGCGAGGTGAGCGCGCGCAGGTCTGCGATGCCGCCGGGCGGCGGGAAGGTCGTCACCTCAACTACACGGAAGCGCAGCCGCGTCACGGGCGAACCCGTGTTGTTCGTCACCCTTCGGCGGATCGAGAGCGTGCCGAACTGCTTGGTGTTCGGGTCGGACGTGTCGTTGGGATCGCGGACGCGGTTCGGCGCGAGCGAGTTGGCGACCGAGCGGTCGAGCGGGTCAAGGCCGAGCGATGAGTTGCGCTGCACGGGGCTTGAGAGGCCCTCCGGCCCCGGCGCGCCGAGCCGCTGCCCCGCGGCGGTCGGCGTCCCCTTCGTGTCCACGAAGAGGAAGTCCGCCGAGTTGTCGCCCGTGTTCTTCGGCACGCCCGGCGTCGTGCAACCCACGCCGGAGACGAACGAACACAAGCTTCGGTAGAAGCTCCCCTCAAGGTTTTTCGAGATGTCTGCGGGCGCGAGCGCCGGGTAGCCCGCGCCCTCCTTGTAGAGCGGGTTCGCCTCGGCGGTCGAACCCGCCGCGTCGAGCCTCGTCGCCGCGGAGAAGTTCGCCGGAGTCGCCGTGCGGAAGACGGCGATGCCGGCGTTGTCGGGAATGTCGAGCGTGTAGCCCGAAGCGGGCGTGCCGTCGTCGAGTAGCACGGGGTCGCCGGTCGCGGTCGTCTCGTTTGAGCCGTCGTCGCCCGCCGGGTACGAGCCGAGCGAGTAGCCGAGCGTGTTGACGCCGAGGAAGTGGCCGCGCGCCGGAATCGTCGTGCCCGCGGGGACGACGAAGCGCACGACGCCGTCGGAGGCGGCCAAGGCCCAGCCCTTCGAGCCGTCAGTCGTCGTCACGAAGAGCGGCGAGTCGGTCGCGTTGTAGAGTTCGACGAACTCATCGTTGGCCTGAGCCGAGGTGTCAACGTTCGTCGTCTTCGCGGTCGGTGCGGAAGTCTGTGCGCCCGCGCCTCCCGAAGTGGGCGAGGACGACGAGGTGGATGACGAAGTTGTCGAAGACGAGGAGAGCGCCTTCCTCTTCGACTTCACGCTCGCGGGGGTCGGCGGGACGGCGGGGCCGGGGCCGCGCAGGCGGAACTCGCTGATCAGGAGTTGGCCCGCCGAGGCCGACTCGTCGTTGTTCTGGATCGTGCCCGTGCCGGTGCCGCGTGCGACTGTCGCGCCCGTCTGGCCGGTGAGGTTGACGCTGAAGGTCTCGTCCAACTCCGGCCTGGTGTCGCCGTTGACGAGTACGGTGATCGTCTGCACGGTGTCGCCGGAGGCGAAATTGAGCGTGCCTGAGTTCGTCTGATAGTCGTTGTCGGCGACGGTGGCCGTGCCGTCGGCGGTGTCGAAGTTGACCGAGGCCGCGCCCGCGCCCGTCTTCGTGACGTGGAAGACGAAGGCGGTCGTGCCCGAATCGCCTTCGGCCTGCGTCACGTCGTCTATCGAAAGAGTGGGCAGCGTGGTCACGTCGATGTTGAAAGTCGTGAGGCCGATTGAGCCGCCCGCGCCGTCCGAGGCGGTGAAGTCGAAGCTGTCGGCGGTGGCCGAGTCGCCGCTGTTGGCGTAGGTGACGAGGTTGTTGTTGATGTCGGCTTGCGTGAACGTGCCGCCGCTCGTGAGTGCCACGCTGTTATTGAACAGCGTGCCGTGCGAGGGCGCGGTTTGGACGGTGAAGGTCAACTGTTGTGGCGGGGCGCCCGCTTCCGCGGCCTGTAGCTTCGTGCTGTCTATCGTGCCGGTCGCGCCCGAAGTTACAGTCAGCGCGTTGTTGGCTGTCAGCGCCAGCGGGCTGTTGAACTCGTCCGCGCCGATGTCGGGAGTCGAGGCGTTGCGCGCATCATTGTCGAAGTCGGTCGTGACGCCCGCGACGGGCGTCCCGGCGTTGGCGACGAGCGCGAGCGTCGGCGTGCCCGCGCCGGTGTTGACGTGCAGGTCGCCCGTCGCCGGGTTGACGAAGAGCGAGGTCGAGAACGTCGCGTCGGGGTTTCCGGCCCGCGAGTGAGAGTCGCCGCCGGTCGCCGTCTGCCACTGAGAGAAGGTGACGGGGTTGGGCGTCGGGGCACCCGTGTCGGGGTCGTCAGTGCCGGTGTCGAAGAAGGCGGCGGCGGTCGCGCCCGTGCCGGCAAAGAGATTGTAGTCGGACGAGAACGTGCCGCCCCCGTTGCGGTCGCCCGCGGCGAAGTTGTTCGAGCCGCCGCCCGTGCGGCTGTTGAAGAAGATGTTGTCGCGCGAGGTGTGCGCCGAGTCGAAATTCTTCAGGCAGGCCCACGTCAGATTGTTCGCGCCCGAAGCGGTGCCGCCGACGATGACCGAGTTGTAGAAGAAGCTGACGGTCGTACCGCCAGCGCCCTGGTCGAGCAGCCCCTCGATCTCTTGGTCGTTCGACCCAGACGGGATGATGCTCACCATGTTGTTGACGACCGTGACGGTCGAGGTGTCGTTGGCGAAGACGCCGATGCCTTCCGTGTCGCTGTCGTCGGACGTGCTTGCGACGGCATAGACGCGGTTCTGCGAGACGACGCTCGTGCCCGAACCCGTGGGCACGAAGTTGATGCCGCGCGCGATGAAGCCGCCGGTCGTCAGGTCGTGGACGGTGTTGCCGGTGATCGTGTTCGAGCCTGCCGCGCCGACCGAGATGCCGAAGAGCGAGCCGCCACGCGGCGCGGTCTGATAGACGTTGTTGCCGGTGATCGTCCACGAGTCGCTCGTGCCGGCGTTGATGCCGGAGACGTTGACGCCGCGGTTCGTGAAGTTGAACATCTCGTTGTTCGAGACGGTGTTGTTCGAGTTGGCGACCGAGGGCGACGAGCCGCCGGAGAAGATCAGGTTGACGGGCACGCCCGTGGTGTTGCTGAGGTCGCGAATCTGGTTGTCGGCGATGGTGTCGTTGTCGTTGCCGGTGGTCGCGCCCGTGCTGAAGAAGACGACGCCCGCGCTGGTGCTCGACTCGCGGCCTTCGATGAAGCAACTGCAGATGGTGTCGTTCGAGGCGTCGTTGACGAGTGTGAAGGTCGCGCCCGTGTTGATGGTGTTGCGGAAGAGAAGGAAGCGTCCCGCGCCATTGAATCGCCCGTCGAAGGTCACGCGGTTCGCGCCGCTCAGGCGAATCATGCCGCCCGCGACGCTGCCGGAGATCGTCCTGAGGGTCGCCGAGTCGGGCTGAATCGTGACGGTGAAGTTGCTGCCCGCCGGAGTTTCAGTCCATTGATTCAAAGCGTTCGTGCCGCTCTCCGTCAGATCGCCCGCGATGCTGACGACGAGGTTGCCGGACAGCCCGTTCGCGTTGATGTCGGCGAAGACGCCGCCCGGAGCAGCGCCCGTCAGGCTCGTGTAGTCGCAGCCCGAAGCGCAGACCGTCTTCGTCCCCGACAGCGGCTGAGCCAGGCTCGAAGGCTCGCCGAGCGTCCAGTCGGAGAAGGAACTGACGCCGTTCAGCGTCGCGAAGTGGTTGGTCGTATCGAGCGCGGTCGGCGTGAACTGTGTGAACGTGCCGGCGTACTTGAAAATTTTGTAATTGCTTTCGGTGCCGACCACGTCGCCCGCGAGGTAATGGAAAGTCAGGTTCGTCGTGAGCGAGCCTGTGCCCGTCAAAGTCCAGTAGCGCGAGAGCGTGTTCGTGCCGGGGACGTTCGGCTGCTTCGTCTGCGTGGGCTTGACGGAGAGCGTGCCCGCGCCGGTCGTCGAGTTCGCGTCCACCGGCGAGTAGCCGTTGGCCGTGCCCACGTCGAAGGTGAAGCTGGCGGGGCCGGCAAAGGTCTTCTGCTCGGTGCCGATGATGTAGCCGGACGTGCGCGTGACGCTGCCGCCGCTGCCGACGGTGACGGCGTTCGTGCCGGCGGTCGTGAGCTTGTTGCCGCCGAGGGCGAGCGTGCGGTCGTTGAGGGCGAACGTGCCCGCGATTGACTTGTCGCCGTTGAGGTTGAGTTGCGTGGTGCTGGCGAGGTTGACGTTTTGCACGCCGGAGGAGGGGAACTCCGCCGCAGAGTTGTAGCTCGTGCCGTTGTCGTATTCGAGCGTCGAGCCTGTGGCGTAAGCGGGCGGGTTCGTGTTGACGAAGCCGCCCGACTTGATGCTGAGCGTGCCGTTTACGGTCGAGAGTCCCGCGCCGAAGTCAACGCCGTCGCCGACGTTGACGTTGACCGCACCGGCGAAGCTGAGTGTGCCGCCCGAAGCGGACGTGACGGTCTTCGCGCCGTTGAAGGCGAACGTGCCCGTGCCGGAGCTGGACGAGACGGTGCGCGCGCCGCCGGAGACGAGGAGGTTGCCGCCGTCGCCGGAGAGCGTGAGCGTCTGACCGTTGAGGTCAATGCCGCCCGCGTTGACTAGTTGAAGCACATTGCCGCTCGTGGCGTTGACGCTCAGGCTCGTCACGTTGCCCGCGGCGCTCGAAGGCGAGAGGCTGCCGGCAGACTTGTCAACGACGAGAAAATCGAACGCCTGCGTGCCTCCGCCTGTGACGGCGACGGTCTGCGCGCCCGCGCCGTCGAAGAAGACTGCGCGCGAGTTGGGCGTGAACGTGCCCGCGGCGGCGCGCGTCCAGTTGCCGCCGAGCCTGAAGTCGCCGCCCGTGGCGGACGAGAGCGCGAGCGTCCCGCCGAGACTGAGGTCTCCGAGGACTGAGAGCGGCTGCGTCATCGCGGGCGAGCCGTTGAGGTTCAACGTCGCGCCGGAGTCAATCGTGAGACTGCCCGACATCTGAAAGGAGGCGCTCGACGAGCCGCCGGGGAGATCGAGGTTGGTGTTGTTGCTCAGTTGGACGTTGGCCGGGTAGCCCGCGCCGCTCGTCACGTTGGGCAGCCATTCGCCGTTGCGACCGTAGGCGGGCGAGGGGCTGTCAATGTTGTACTTGAGGAGCGATGAAGGGCCGTAAGTCGGCGACCCCACAGCGAAGCCGCCGGTGTTGACCTGCGACGTGCCGTTCAGAGTGAGGTTGCCCATGTTGAAGACGCCTGCGGAATACTGAAAGAGGCCGCCGACGGTGCGCGCGACGTTCATCGTGATGCCGCCGCCGAGGACTGTGACGTTCGCGGGGCCGTTCGTCGTCGGCCAGTAGGCGTCGTCGCCCACGCCGTAAGGGCCGGAGGAGACGAAGCCGAGTGTTCCGTTCGCGCCGTAGGTGAAGGCGTTGCCGGTGGCGAAGCCGCCGTCGGTCAGGCGGAACTCGCCGTTGACGTTCATCGCGCCGCTGTTGTTGATCTGGACGGCGTCGAGGAGCGTGCCGCCCTGATTGATCGTGAAGGTGCGCGAGGCCGCGTTGGTGAAGTTGAGGCTGTTGGCGTTGACGCCGAACTGCACGGTCTTGCCGCTGGCGATTGACCAGTTGATCTCCGCGTCGTTGAGCGTGCCGCCGGACTGGTTGAAAGTCACGAGCGACGCGCCGCCGTTGAAGTCGAAGGTCGAGGCGCTTGAGCCTGTGTCGGTCAGCGTCCCCGCGGTCTGCGAGTAGTTCCCGGCGAGGTCGAGGGTCGTCGCGCCCGCCCCGTTCGAGAGGTCAAGAATCCCTCCCTCGATTGTGAGGTTTCCGCCGACGTTCAGCGAGAGCGCGCCGCCTGAGGTCAGGACGAATTCGTTGGAAGACCCGCCGGTCGTCTTCACGTCGAGGCTGCCCTGAACCGCCGAGACGGCCCCCGACTGCTGCCACGAGCCGCCGAGCGACGCCACGTCAATCGTCAGGTTCCCCCAGGAGACGTTCGGGAGCGCGGCGGGAGAAGTGCCGCCGTTCGCCCACTGCTTGACGGTCACGCTGCCGTTCGCGCCGAACGTCCTCGAAGCAGAGCCGGGGATGTCGGCAGACGAGCCGTTGGCGCTGCCGCTCGCCGCGTTGTGTACGTAAGCGCCGCCGTTATCAATCTGGAAGTTGGGGACGGAGACGACTGCGTTCGCCGTCAGGGTCCCGCCGCTCTCGATCTCGACGGTCGCGCCCGCGCCGGAGACAGTCCACCCAAGCGGCGAGGCCGTGGACATGCTGTGCGTGTTCTGGATGACGAAGGTGTCGCCGTTCGTGAAGCTGGCCGGCGGCGTTCCCGACCCGTTGCGCTGAGTGTTCCAACTCGCCAACACTTCGGGCGGGAGGCTGCCCTGCGAGTAGAAGGTCGTCCCGGCAGCGCGCGTCTGCGTGTAGAGAAGTGCGGACGCGAGCGCGCAGAGCGCGGCGAGCGCGGTCAGGACGTTGGCGATGCTTTTGATTGAACGGGCACTCTTCCGGCGCGGCGGGGTCTTGGGGGTGTTCATCTGTTCGCTCCCGACCGCCGGACGCAGGGCACGTCTAACGGTTCCATCTTGGTTTGTAGAATAAGACTAACAAAGATGCCTGCCGTGTCGGGGGCGACGCGCACGCGAAAACGTGCGGTTGAGTCTGGTGTGGCGTCTATTGCGTCAGCGCCAACCCCACTTGTCGAAGTGTTTTCGGAGACTACAATCCGCGTCCGAGGAAAGTCAAGGCGGGTCGGCGCGCGGCTTGTGTGTGCGGTGCGGGCCGGAGTGCGGCGTTCGAGCGGCTGAGGGACGGGCGAAATTTCGGCGGGGAGTTGTTGCGGTTTGCGGCCCCGCAAGCTCACGCGCGATTGCTCATCCGAGAACGAATGAGGCTTCGACGCGGAGCGCTTCGACGGCGCTCGACTGCACGACCTCGCCGCGCGCGAACCGCCCCGCGGTTTGGTACGCGTCGCCCGACGGCTGAGAGTGGGTCTCGATAACTTCCTCGACGAGATTGATTATCCAAACTTCAGGCACGCCCGCGCGGGCGTAGAGCGGCAGCTTGATCTGACGGTCGTATTCGAGCGTGCTGTCGGAGACTTCGATCAAGAGCAGCACGTCTTCGGGTCGTGGGTGGGCGTGCCTGTAAAAATCCTCGCGCCGTTTGAGGATGGCGATGTCGGGCTGCGGCTCTGAATAGTCGTCAAGCCAGATAGGGTTTTGAACGCGAATGTTGACGGTGCGACCGAGCAACTCCCTCAAAAGCTCTGCCAAAGCGTCCACACACGCGGCGTGGCGCTCGCCGATTGGTGACATATTTATGATCTCCCCTTCGACGAGTTCGACGCGGTCGTCCTCCGAAAGGATTCCGGCCTCGCCCATGCGCTCGTACTCGGCGACAGTGAAAGTGCGTTTTTCTACTTGAACTGACATGGCGTGCGCCCCCGTAAAGCTTTTGACCCTTCCCGTTGTCGTGGCGGAATGATAGCACAGCGCCCCGCGCCCTCCGCGCCGTTTTGTCCGACCGCCGCGGCGTGCTATAAGCCGTCGCTGGCATGAAGCGTTACGTCATCAAGCGGCCCGCCGGGTCTGGGCTTCCAGACAGACTCGCGCGCTACCGCGACGAGTTGAATGAGGAGCAGTTCGCAGTGGCGACTGCTCCCGCAGGCGCGGCCCTCGTCATCGCGGGCGCGGGCAGTGGGAAGACTCGTGCAATCACGTACCGCGTCGCTTATCTGGTCGAGCACGGAGTCGCGCCCGCGCGCATCTGTCTCGCGACGTTCACGAACCGCGCCGCGCGCGAGATGCTCCGCAGAGTCGAGCAGTTGACGGGCGGCAGTACGGACGCCGCGCGCCGCGTCTGGGGCGGGACGTTTCATCGCATCGCGAACCTGTGCTTGCGCCGCCACGCCGAAAGTATCGGTTACACGTCGAACTTCTCGATTCTCGACTCGGAGGACGCGAAAGACTTTCTCTCGGTCTGCGTTGACGAAGCCGGCATAGACACGAAGGCGCGACGCTTCCCGAAGGCGGAGGTGTTGCAGGACATCATCAGCTTCGCGACGAACACCGACACGCCGATCTCGGATGTCGTCCCGCGCCGCTACCCTTACTTCGAGCCGCTCACGCAACAGATCACGCGCGTTGACCGTCTCTACATGGAGCGCAAGTGCGAGCGGAACGTGATGGACTACGACGACCTGCTGCTGAATTGGAAGCGCCTGCTCGAAGAGCGCGAGGAGGTCGCGCGAATTTATCAGGAGCAGTTCGAGCACGTTCTGGTTGACGAGTACCAGGACACGAACCGTTTGCAGTCGGAGATCGTTGACCTGCTCGCGGTCAAGCACAGAAACGTGATGGTCGTCGGCGACGACGCGCAATCCATCTTCGCCTTCCGCGGCGCGGCGGTCGAAGGCATCTACGAATTCCCGAAGCGCTACCCCGAAGCGCGCGTCTTCCGTCTCGAAACAAACTACCGCTCGACTCCCGAAATCCTCGCCGTCGCGAACGTCTCGATTGCGTCAAACCGAAGGCAGTTCCCCAAAACACTTCGCGCCGCGCGGCCTTCGCTCGGCTTGAGTCCCGCGCTCGTGCCCTGCCGCGACGCAGACCAGCAGGCGGCCTTCGTCGCCTCGCGCATCCTTGAGTTACGCGACGAGGGAATTAATTTGAGCGAGACGGCGGTACTCTATCGCTCGCACTACCACTCGCTCGAACTTCAACTCGAACTGACGCGCCGCGGCATCCCGTACCGCGTCCGCTCCGGCGTCCGCTTCTTCGAGCAGGCGCACATCAAGGACGTGGTCTCCTACCTCCGTCTCGTCACGAACCCGCGCGACGAACTCGCCTGGAAGCGCGTGCTCCGACTCATCCCGAACGTCGGCTCCGCCATCGCCAATCGCGTCTGGGAGAGAATTGGTTTCGCGCCCGACCCGCTCGCCTTGGTGCTTCGCGGCGACGCAGACGCGGCTGCGGCGAAGCGCGGCGCGGGCTGGGCGGAGTTTCGCGCGCTCCTGGAAGAGTTGGTGCGCGACGAAGTGCGAACCGCCCCGGCGCGTCAGATCGAGACCATACTCGCGCGCGGCTACGAAGATTATCTTGAGAGCAATTACGAGAACGCCGAAGCCCGTCTCGAAGACCTGCGCCAGCTCGCGCACTACAGCGCGCGCTACTCTTCGGCGGAAGAGTTCCTCTCCGAACTCGCCCTGCTCTCGACCGAGCGCTACGGCTCGGCGCAGGCGTTGACCGCCGAGGATGTGGTCGAAGGCGGCGACGAGGACGAGACTCTCACGCTCACCTCCGTCCACCAGGCCAAGGGACTCGAATGGCGCGCGGTCTTCATCGTCTGGGCCGCGGACGGCAAGTTCCCCTCGCCGCGCTCCCTGCGCGATACGGAAGGCGAAGACGAAGAGCGCCGCCTCTGGTACGTCGCCCTCACCCGCGCCCGCGACCAGCTTTACATCACATACCCTCTCATGGTCACAGACTATTCCAGCCGCCAGACCGTCCTCCAACGCCCCTCCCGCTTCGTCACCGAAGTCCCACCGGAGTTGTATGAGATTTGGAGTCTCGAAGAAGAGTCACCGCAGCCCGCGCTCGAAGCCGCCGCGACGGAAGACGACGGCGAGGTGGAAGGCGGCGGAGGCGAGCCGGGCGGCTACGTCAACTAATACCGGGTTGCGGAACAAAGTGAGGTTGAGATGAAGGCAAGTTAAGCGGGGGCAAGCCGCCCTTCCAGACCTGTGAGCACCGGAACGTTGAGCTGTGTCGTTCAACGCGCATCAGTTGACAGGTCGGGAAGGGCGGCTTGCCCCCGCCCTCGCCGCTTGACCTCTCAATCTTATCTCGGTTTGCACCCGGTATAGCAGTACACGCTGCGCGGCCTTGACCTCTCGAACAGACCGAACCCTCATCGTTGACACGCGCCCCCCCCTCGCATATATTCCCCGCGCAAAACCTACAGTCCTCATCGGAGCTAACCGCGATGGCTAATCCCGAACATCTTGAGATTCTGAAACAAGGAGTGAAGCCGTGGAATAAATGGAGATTTGAGCACCAAGACGTTCGTCCAGACCTCCACGATGCAGACCTCAGACGCGCAAACCTCAGACGCGCAAACCTCAGAGATGCAAACCTCATCAGCGCAAACCTCAGCGGCGCAGACCTTATCAACGCACACCTTGGCAACGTATATCTCAGCAACGCTGACCTTAGCTTCGCAAAACTCAGATTCGCAAACCTCTATTACGCAAACTTCAATAGTGCAAATCTCTATTACGCAAACCTCACTAACACATACCTCGGCGGCACAAACCTCAACAACGCAATCCTCAACAATACAAACCTCAGCAACGCAATCCTCAGTGACGTAGACCTCAGTCACGCAAGTCTAAGCGGCGCAGATTTCACATCTGCCAAATTGGAATACACTACATTCGCGGACAATGACCTCAGTAAAGTTAAAGGGCTAGAGACTGTAATACACATCAGCCCCTCAAGCATCGGCATTGACACGCTCTATAAATCAGCCGGGAAGATACCCGAAGAGTTCCTGCGCGGCTGCGGCGTCCCCGACGATTTCATAGCCTTCATCCCCTCCCACTTCGGCGTCCAGCAGGCGATACAGTTCTACTCCTGCTTCATCAGCTACAGCGCGCGGGACGAAGAGTTCGCGCGGCGACTCTATTCGCGGATGCGCGAAGAGAAGCTGCGCGTGTGGTTCGCGCCGGAAGACGTGAAGGGCGGCGAAAAGCTGTACGAGCAGATAGAGCGCGCGATTCAGATTCACGACAGGTTGTTGATCGTCCTCTCCGAGAGAAGTCTTGAAAGCAAGTGGGTGATGACCGAGATTCGCAGGGCGCGCAAGGTCGAGTTGAGGGAGAACCGGCGCAAGCTCTTTCCCATCCGGCTGGTTGACTACGAAACGCTGCAAGCGTGGGAGTGCTTCGACGCCGACACGGGCGAAGACCTGGCGTCGGAGGTGCGCCAGTATTTCATCCCCGACTTCTCCAACTGGAAAGAGCACGACGCTTTCGAGAAGGCGTTCGAGAGACTGCTCCGTGATTTGAGAGACGAAGAGAATAGGAAGCCGAGCTAAATGACGCCGGCCAGTTTAGAAGAAAAAGATAGGGACAAGTTGAAGCCGATATCGAAGACGGCCTTTTACTGCTGCGGCATTCGGATGCGCGACGCGGAAAGCGCGCGGCCTGTGTGCGGCGACAGTTACGCGCGGCTGTTCATGAACGATGAAGGCTTGCGGATACTCGCGGCCTTCGACGACGAGGAGAGGCCGAACGCGGGGAACGTCGCGCGGGCCAGGATTGTTGACGACATCCTGCGGCGCGAACTCGCGGCTGATACAAGCCTTCGGGTCGTCATCATCGGCGCGGGGTTCGACTCGCGCGCGTACCGTCTGAAGGGCGGGCGTTGGGCCGAGTTCGACGAGCCGCAGGTGATCGCATACAAGGAGGAGCGCCTG
>Ga0209581_1001005_pt1 | contig 38954 bp, 42 predicted proteins | sample Coa_R2_FD_187160 | JGI IMG/M metagenome (GOLD analysis project Ga0209581, IMG submission 187160) | Surface soil microbial communities from Centralia Pennsylvania, which are recovering from an underground coalmine fire - Coalmine... | ecosystem: Environmental > Terrestrial > Soil > Unclassified ...
GCTTGCAGGCCGTCTTCAAGTCGGTGTTTCCGATCAGCGACTTCTCCAATTCCTCGCAGCTTGAATTCGTCAAATACGAATTCGAGCCGCCGAAATACGACGTCGACGAGTGCCGCCAGCGCGGCATGACCTATGCCGCCCCGCTCAAAGTGACGCTGCGGCTGATCGTGTTCGATATCGACGAAGAAACGCAGGCCCGCTCCGTCAAGGACATCAAGGAGCAGGACGTCTACATGGGCGACATTCCGCTCATGACCAACAACGGCACGTTCATCGTCAACGGTACCGAACGCGTCATCGTCTCGCAGATGCACCGCTCGCCCGGCGTGTTCTTCGACCACGACAAGGGCAAGACGCACTCCTCGGGCAAGCTCTTGTTTGCCGCCCGCATCATTCCCTATCGCGGCTCCTGGCTCGATATCGAGTTCGACGCCAAGGACATCGTCTATGCGCGCATCGACCGCCGCCGCAAGATTCCGGTGACGTCGCTGCTTTACGCGCTCGGCCTGGACGGCGAGCAGATCCTTGCCACCTTCTACAAGCACGTCAGTTACAAGCGCACCAAGGACGGCTGGCGCGTGCCCTTCGATGCCAACCGCATGAAGGGCTACAAGGCGATCAACGATCTGGTCGACGCCGACACCGGCAAGGTGGTGGTGGAGGCCGGCAAGAAGCTCACCGTGCGCCAGGCGCGGCAGCTGCATGAGAAGGGCCTCAAGGCCCTGCGCATGGCCGACGAGGAACTGATCGGCCACTACATCGCCGAGGACCTCGTCAACGGCCGCACCGGCGAGATTTACGTCGAAGCGGGCGAGGAGATCACCGAGAAGAACCTCAAGGTTCTCATCGAAGCAGGTTACAAAGAACTGCCTTTGCTCGACATCGACCATGTCAATGTCGGCGCCTATATCCGCAACACGCTCGCCGTCGACAAGAACATGACGCGCGAGGATGCGCTGTTCGACATCTACCGCGTCATGCGTCCCGGCGAGCCGCCGACCGTGGAAACGGCGGAGGCGATGTTCCGCTCGCTGTTCTTTGACAGCGAGCGCTACGACCTGTCGGCGGTCGGCCGCGTCAAGATGAACATGCGGCTCGACCTCGAGGTGCCGGATACCACGCGCGTGCTGCGCAAGGACGACATCATCGCTGTCATCCGCACGCTGGTCGACTTGCGCGACGGCAAGGGCGAGATCGACGACATCGACCACCTCGGCAATCGCCGGGTGCGCTCGGTCGGCGAGCTGATGGAAAACCAGTACCGCATCGGCTTGCTGCGCATGGAGCGCGCGATCAAGGAACGTATGTCCTCGGTCGACATCGACACGGTGATGCCGCAGGACCTGATCAACGCCAAGCCCGCCGCCGCGGCGGTGCGCGAATTTTTCGGCTCCTCGCAGCTGTCGCAGTTCATGGATCAGACCAATCCGCTGTCTGAGATCACGCACAAACGGCGCCTCTCGGCGCTGGGCCCCGGCGGCTTGACGCGCGAGCGCGCCGGCTTCGAGGTGCGCGACGTGCACCCGACGCACTACGGCCGCATCTGCCCGATCGAGACGCCGGAAGGCCCGAACATCGGCCTGATCAATTCGCTCGCGACCTATGCGCGCGTCAACAAATACGGCTTCGTTGAGACCCCGTATCGCCGCGTCAAGGAAGGCCGCGTTACCGACGAAGTGAACTACCTCTCGGCGATGGAGGAAAGCCGCTACGCTGTGGCGCAGGCCAACGCCGCTATCGATGCCAAAGGCCGCTTCACCGAGGATCTCATCGTCTGCCGGCAGGCGGGCGACGTGCATCTCGTGCCGCGCGACAAGGTCGACTACATGGACGTGTCGCCGAAGCAGCTCGTGTCGGTGGCCGCCGCGCTCATCCCGTTCCTGGAGAATGACGACGCCAACCGCGCGCTGATGGGTTCGAACATGCAGCGCCAGGCGGTGCCGCTCGTTCGCGCCGAGGCGCCGTTCGTCGGCACCGGCATGGAAGGCGTGGTCGCCCGCGATTCGGGCGCTTCGATCGCGGCGCGCCGCACCGGCATTGTCGATCAGGTGGACGCCACCCGTATCGTCATCCGCGCCACCGGCGAGACCGATCCGACCAAGCCGGGCGTCGATATCTACCGGCTGATGAAGTACCAGCGCTCGAACCAGAACACCTGCATCAATCAGCGTCCGCTGGTGAAGGTGGGCGACACCGTCGAGAAGGGCGACATCATCGCCGACGGTCCCTCGACCGATCTCGGCGAGCTCGCGCTCGGCCGCAACGTGCTGGTCGCCTTCATGCCGTGGAACGGCTACAACTTCGAGGACTCGATCCTGCTCTCAGAGCGGATCGTGAAAGATGACGTGTTCACGTCCATCCACATCGAGGAATTCGAGGTGATGGCGCGCGACACCAAGCTTGGCCCCGAGGAAATCACCCGCGACATCCCCAACGTCTCGGAAGAGGCGCTGAAGAACCTCGACGAAGCCGGCATCGTCTATATCGGCGCCGAGGTGCATGCCGGCGACATCCTGGTCGGCAAGATCACGCCCAAGGGCGAAAGCCCGATGACGCCGGAAGAAAAGCTCCTGCGCGCCATCTTCGGCGAGAAGGCCTCCGACGTGCGTGACACCTCGTTGCGCGTGCCGCCGGGTGTGCAGGGCACCGTCGTCGAAGTTCGCGTGTTCAACCGTCACGGCGTCGAAAAGGACGAGCGCGCGCTCGCCATCGAGCGAGAAGAAATCGAGCGTCTCGCCAAGGACCGCGACGACGAGCAGGCGATCCTCGACCGCAACGTCTACGGGCGTCTCGCCGAGTTGCTCGAGGGCCGTCAGGGCATCGCCGGCCCGAAGGGCTTCAAGAAGGACTCCAAGATCACCAAGGCGGTGCTGGACGAGTATCCGCGCTCGCAGTGGTGGCAGTTCGCCTCGCCCAACGACAAGTTGATGGCCGAGATCGAGGCCATCCGCAAACAGTACGACGAGTCGAAGAAGCTGCTCGAGCAGCGCTTCCTCGACAAGGTCGAGAAGCTGCAGCGCGGCGACGAGTTGCCGCCCGGCGTGATGAAGATGGTCAAGGTCTTCGTCGCGGTGAAGCGCAAGATCCAGCCCGGCGACAAGATGGCCGGGCGCCACGGCAACAAGGGCGTGGTGTCGAAGATCGTGCCGGCCGAGGACATGCCATTCCTCGCCGACGGCACGCCGGTCGACATCGTGCTCAATCCGCTTGGCGTGCCGAGCCGCATGAACGTCGGCCAGATCCTCGAGACGCACCTCGGTTGGGCCTGCGCCGGCCTCGGTCTCAAGATCGGCGAGGCTGTCGAGGCCTATAACGGCAAGAAGGATGTCCGCCCGCTCAAGGACATTTTGAAAAAAGTCTATGGCGACGACGAAACCATCAAGTCGCTGAACGAGAGCGAACTGGTCGAGCTCGGCGGCAATCTGCGTCACGGCGTGCCGATTGCGACGCCGGTGTTCGACGGTGCCAAGGAGGCCGACATCGAGAAGATGCTCGATCTTGCCGGCCTCGATCATTCGGGCCAGGTGACGGTGTTCGACGGCCGCACCGGCGAGCCTTTCGACCGCAAGGTCACCGTCGGCTACATCTACATGCTGAAGCTGCACCATCTGGTGGACGACAAGATCCACGCCCGTTCGATCGGTCCTTATTCGCTGGTCACCCAGCAGCCGCTCGGCGGCAAGGCGCAGTTCGGCGGTCAGCGCTTCGGCGAAATGGAGGTGTGGGCGCTCGAGGCCTACGGCGCCGCCTACACGCTGCAGGAGATGCTCACCGTGAAGTCGGACGACGTCGCCGGCCGTACCAAGGTGTACGAGGCGATCGTGCGCGGCGACGACACCTTCGAAGCGGGCATTCCGGAAAGCTTCAACGTGCTGGTCAAGGAAATGCGCTCGCTCGGCCTCAACGTCGAGCTGCACAATTCTAAGCAGCAGCGGCAGGGACCGGAGCCGACGGCGGAAGCGGCGGAATGACAAGACGTCATGCGCGGGCCTGACCCGCGCATCCCGATGAGGAGGGCTGTGCCTTCCTAGGCGAGATGGCCGGGACAAACCCGGCCATGACCGAGCAGGGAAATTGAGACAGCGGCCGACATGGTCGGCAAGCGGAGAATGCGATGAACCAGGAAATTATGAATCTCTTCAGCCCGCAGGCGCCGGCTCAGGTCTTCGACCAGATCCGGATCTCGATCGCCAGCCCTGAGAAGATTCTGTCGTGGTCCTACGGCGAAATCAAAAAGCCGGAGACCATCAACTACCGTACCTTCAAGCCGGAGCGCGACGGCCTGTTCTGCGCGCGCATTTTCGGGCCGATCAAGGACTACGAGTGCTTGTGCGGCAAGTACAAGCGCATGAAGTACAAGGGCATTATCTGCGAGAAGTGCTCGGTGGAGGTGACGCTGTCGCGCGTGCGGCGCGAGCGCATGGGGCACATCGAGCTCGCGGCGCCGGTCGCGCATATCTGGTTCCTGAAGTCGCTGCCGAGTCGCATCGGTCTCTTGCTCGACATGACGCTCAAGGACCTCGAGCGCATCCTCTATTTCGAGTACTACGTCGTGCTCGAGCCGGGTCTGACCCCGCTCAAGGACCGGCAGCTTTTGTCCGAGGACGAGTATCTCAAGGCGCAGGAGGAGTACGGCGCCGACTCGTTCACCGCCACCATCGGCGCGGAAGCGATTCGCGAGATGCTGAAGGGCATCGACCTTGAGAAGATGCAGGCGGAACTGCGCGCCGAGCTCGGCGAGACCGACAGCGACATCAAGAAGAAGAAGATCGCCAAACGGCTGAAGCTGATCGAGGCCTTCATCGCCTCCGGCAACAAGCCGGAGTGGATGATCCTGACCGTCGTGCCGGTGATCCCGCCCGACCTGCGGCCGCTGGTGCCGCTCGACGGCGGCCGCTTCGCGACGTCCGATCTCAACGACCTCTACCGCCGCGTCATCAACCGCAACAACCGCCTGAAGCGGCTGATCGAGCTGCGCGCCCCGGACATCATCATCCGCAACGAGAAGCGCATGCTGCAGGAGGCGGTCGACGCGCTGTTCGACAATGGCCGCCGCGGCCGCGTCATCACCGGCGCCAATAAACGGCCGTTGAAGTCGCTCGCCGACATGCTCAAGGGCAAGCAGGGCCGCTTCCGGCAGAACCTGCTCGGCAAGCGCGTCGACTATTCCGGCCGCTCGGTGATCGTGGTCGGCCCCGAGCTCAAGCTGCATCAGTGCGGCCTGCCGAAGAAGATGGCGCTCGAGCTGTTCAAGCCGTTCATTTATTCGCGGCTCGACGCCAAGGGTCTGTCGACCACCGTGAAGCAGGCCAAGAAGCTGGTGGAGAAGGAGAAGCCGGAGGTTTGGGACATCCTCGACGAGGTGATCCGCGAGCATCCGGTGCTGCTCAATCGCGCGCCGACCCTGCACCGCTTGGGCATCCAGGCCTTCGAGCCGGTGCTGATCGAGGGCAAGGCGATCCAGCTGCATCCCTTGGTCTGCGCCGCCTTCAACGCCGACTTCGACGGCGACCAGATGGCCGTGCACGTGCCGCTGTCGCTCGAGGCGCAGCTTGAGGCGCGCGTGCTGATGATGAGCACGAACAACATCCTGCACCCGGCGAACGGTTCGCCGATCATCGTGCCGTCGCAGGATATCGTGCTCGGTCTCTACTATCTGACCACCCTGCGCGAGGGTGAGGTCGGCGAGAACAAGATTTTCGGCAACATGGCCGACATCGACCATGCGCTCGCCGAGAAGGCGATCACGCTGCACACCAAGATCAGGTATCGCTGGGAAGGCGTCGACGAAAAGGGCAAGCCGTTCAGGAAGTGGTACGAAACCACGCCGGGCCGGGTCGTGCTCGGCGCGGTGCTGCCGAAGAGCCCGAAGATCCCCTACGACATCGTCAATCGCTTGATGACCAAGCGCGAGATCTCGTCGATGATCGACACCGTCTACCGGCACTGCGGCCAGAAGGAGACGGTGATCTTCTGCGACCGCATCATGGCGCTCGGCTTCTACCACGCCTTCAAGGCCGGCATCTCGTTCGGCAAGGACGACATGGTGGTGCCGGAGTCCAAGTGGCGCACCGTCGAGCAGACGCGCGAGCTCGCCAAGGAATTCGAACAGCAATACAACGACGGCCTGATCACCCAGGGCGAGAAATACAACAAGGTGGTCGACGCCTGGTCGAAGTGCACCGAGACCATCGCTGAGGCGATGATGAAGGAGATTTCGGCCTCCAAAAAGGACGCCAAGGGCGTCGAGCAGCAGGTCAACTCGATCTACATGATGGCGCATTCCGGCGCGCGCGGCTCGCCCGCGCAGATGCGTCAGCTCGCCGGCATGCGCGGCCTGATGGCCAAGCCCTCGGGCGAGATCATCGAGAGCCCGATCATCTCGAACTTCAAGGAAGGCCTCTCGGTGATGGAGTACTTCAACTCCACGCACGGCGCCCGCAAGGGTCTGGCCGACACCGCGTTGAAGACCGCCAATTCGGGCTACCTGACGCGGCGTCTGGTCGACGTGGCGCAGGACTGCATCATCACGGAGGAAGACTGCGGCACCAAGAGCGGCATCAAGGTGCGGGCGATCATTGATGCCGGCACCGTGGTGGCTTCGCTTGCCTCGCGCATCCTTGGCCGCACCACGGCCGAGGACGTCAAGGACCCGTCGAGCAACAAGGTCCTGGTCAAGCGCGGCACGCTGCTGACCGAGCCGGAAGTCGAACTGATTTCCAACTCCGGCGTTCAGGAGCTGAAAATCCGCTCGGTGCTGACCTGCGAGAGCAAGAACGGCGTGTGCGGCGCGTGCTACGGGCGCGATCTCGCCCGCGGCACCCCGGTCAACATGGGCGAGGCGGTTGGCGTGATCGCGGCGCAGTCGATCGGCGAGCCGGGCACCCAGCTCACCATGCGCACGTTCCATATCGGCGGCGCGGCGCAGATCTCCGAGCAGTCGTTCATCGAGTCGAACTTCGACGGCAAGGTGAAGTTCAAGGGCAAGAATATCGCCAAGAACTCGGACGGCGAGACGGTGGTTATGGTGCGCAACATGGTCGTTGCCGTTCTCGATCCGGACGGCACGGAACGGGCGCACCACCGCGTACCCTACGGCGCGCGCCTGCGCGTCGAGGACGGCGAGAAGATCAAGCGCGGCCAGCGCATCGCCGAATGGGACCCCTACACGCGGCCGATCCTCACGGAGGTGGAAGGCGACATCGCCTTCGAAGACCTCGTGGACGGGTTGTCGATGTCGGAACAGCTCGACGAGTCGACCGGCATCGCCAAGCGCGTGGTCATCGACTGGCGCACGGGCTCGTCCCGCAACCAGCAGGACTTGCGTCCGGCAATCGTCATCAAGTCCGGGAGCAAGCTCCTCAAGCTCGCTCGCGGCGGTGACGCCCGCTACCAGCTCGCGGTCGACGCCATCATCTCGGTTGATCCCGGCAGCCATGTGAAGGCGGGCGACGTCATCGCGCGTATCCCGACGGAAAGCGCCAAGACGCGCGACATCACCGGCGGTCTGCCGCGGGTGGCGGAGCTGTTCGAGGCGCGCAAGCCGAAGGACGCGGCGATCATCGCCGAGATCGGCGGCACGGTGCGGTTCGGCAAGGACTACAAGAACAAGCGCCGCATCACCATCGAACCGTCGAACAAGAACGACGAGCCGAAGGAGTACCTGATCCCGAAAGGCAAGCACATCCATCTGCAGGATGGCGACGTTATCGAGCAGGGCGATTACATCGTCGAGGGCAATCCCGCTCCGCACGACATTCTCGCCATCAAGGGCGTCGAGGAGCTTGCCGCCTATCTCGTCAATGAGATCCAGGAGGTCTACCGCCTGCAGGGCGTCAATATCAACGACAAGCACATCGAGGTGATCGTTCGCCAGATGCTGCAGAAAGTCGAGATCGACGACTCCGGCGAGACCGAGCTTCTGCAGGGCGAGCAGCTCGACAAGTCCGAGCTCGAGGAGATCAACGCCCGGGCGGAGGCCGAAGGCAAGAAGCCGGCGACGGGTCACCCCGTGCTGCTCGGCATCACCAAGGCGAGCCTGCAGACCCGCTCGTTCATCTCGGCGGCGTCGTTCCAGGAGACGACGCGCGTGCTCACCGAGGCTGCCGTCAACGGCAAGGCCGACACGCTCGACGGTCTCAAGGAGAACGTCATCGTCGGCCGCCTGATCCCGGCCGGCACCGGCGCCATGATGAACACGCTGCGCGAGGTTGCCACCAAGCGCGACGCGCTCATCCTCGAGGAACGCGAGAAGGACGCGGCCAAAGCCGCGGCCAAGGCGGCAGAGGCCCCGGCATTGCCGGCGGCCGAGTAGTCCCTCCGCCGCAACCAGGGAATCGAAAGGGCCGCTCGAAAAGGCGGCCCTTTTGTTTTGGCGGCTGTCGTCAAACTGTCACCACGAGTCGGATTGATAACGGCTTGAATGACGGATGCCTGGTGGAAATCCGCGGTTCTGTATCAGGTCTACCCGCGCTCGTTTCAGGATTCGAACGGCGATGGCGTCGGCGATCTGCGCGGCATCATCGCGCGGCTGGCGCATTTTACCGAGCTCGGCGTCGATGCGCTTTGGCTGTCGCCGATCTTCGTCTCGCCGATGGCAGATTTCGGCTACGACGTTTCCGATTATACCGCGATCGATCCGCTGTTCGGCACGATGGAGGATTTCGACGCGTTGCTCGCCGGCGCGCATGCCCGCGGGCTCAAGGTCGTTCTCGATTTCGTGCCAAATCATACGTCGATCGATCATCCATGGTTCAAGGACAGCCGATCGTCGCGCACGAGTGCGAAGCGCGACTGGTACATCTGGCGCGACCCGGCGCCCGGGGGCGGGCCGCCCAATAATTGGCTGTCGGAATTTGGCGGCTCGGCCTGGCAGTTCGATGAGGCGACCGGTCAATATTACTACCATGCGTTTCTGGCGGCGCAGCCCGACCTCAACTGGCGAAATCCACACGTGGTCGCAGCGATGCACGACGTCATGCGATTCTGGCTCAGGCGCGGCGTCGACGGTTTCCGGCTTGACGCCATCTGGCATCTGATCAAGGACGATCAATTTCGCGATAACCCGAAAAATCCCGACTACCGGCCCGCCGATCCGCCGCACTGCCGGCACATCCCGCTGTATTCGGGCGACCGTCCCGAAGTGCACGACGCGTTGCGCGACATGCGCAAGGTCATCGACGAATTTCCCGATCGTTTGATGATCGGCGAACTCTATCTGCCGTTCGAGCGATTGATGGCCTATTACGGCCGCGATCTGACCGGCGCGCATCTGCCGTTCAATTTCGCGCTCCTGACGGCGCCTTGGCAGGCGCGCGAGATCGCAAGGCTGGTCGACGACTACGAGGCGGCGCTGCCGATGGGCGGCTGGGCGAACTGGGTGCTGGGCAACCACGATCGCCCGCGGGTTTTGAGCCGCGTCGGCGAGGCCCAGGCGCGGGTCGCAGCCATGCTGCTGCTGACGCTGCGCGGCACGCCGACGCTCTATTACGGCGACGAAATCGGCTTGCCGCAGGCTGTGATCCCGCCGGAACGCGTGCAAGACCCGTTTGAGAAAAACGTGCCGGGCTTCGGCCTCGGCCGCGACGGCTGCCGAACGCCGATGCAGTGGGATCGGTCGCGGTTTTCCGGATTTTCCGTCGCGGCACCCTGGCTGCCGCTCACCGCGGATTGGGAGTCACGCAATGTCGGGTGCGAGCGCGACGACCCCGGCTCGATCTACAATCTCTATCGCCGCCTGCTTGCGCTGCGTCGCGTCCATCCAGCGCTTGGCGTCGGCAGCTATCGGCCGGCCGCCGCCGAAGGCGCCGTGCTCGCTTACCTGCGCGAGCACGGCGACGAGCGGTTCTTCGTTGCACTCAACCTCGGCGCTTCGCCCGCAACGGTCGGCATGCCCGACGGGCGGGGCACGGTCATGATGTCCGCGCGCGGCCGCCGAGAGGGTGAAACGGCGCAGGGCCTGCTGAAACTGGCCGGGGACGACGGTCTGCTGATTAAGCTTGATTGAAGCCGGACCGATCCGGTGCTCCGGCGAGGCCTGCCGAGGCCGCGGAATCGCGATTTTTCCGCTGTTTCCGCCTTGACTTAGCCTGACCCCGCCGATACATACGCCCCACTTTTCGGCAGGCGGTGAGCTTCGCTTGCTCGGAACGGCCAACCCTCTAACTCTTTGAGAACGTTGCGTTATTCTCAAAGTTGGTGGGCACCTCGCCTCGAGGAAAGAAGCTCAGACGCTGCCTCTGACAGCCACTGTCAGACTTGCGAGTGAACGGCCACGACGTCCTTGAAGCGTCGTGACGGTCGGAAACGGAAAAAGCGCCCCCGCAGAGAGCGGATGGCGCGATTTCGTTTTGCGCGTGAAAACGCGCGAAAAATGCCGGGGCGATAAGCCCAGACGAGGGATGAGCGAGACGAGGGGCGTCAAGCCCGAAGCGATTCCGGGCCGAGGGCCCAAACGAGAGTAGCGAATGCCGACGATCAACCAGCTGATTGCCAAGCCGCGCCACCCGCTCAAGGCGCGCAACACCGTGCCGGCCTTGCAGGCGAGCCCGCAGAAGCGCGGTGTCTGCACGCGCGTCTACACCACGACGCCGAAGAAGCCGAACTCGGCGTTGCGCAAGGTCGCCAAGGTGCGTCTGACCAACGGCTTCGAGGTCATCGGCTATATCCCGGGCGAGGGCCATAACCTGCAGGAGCATTCGGTGGTGATGATCCGCGGCGGCCGCGTCAAAGATCTGCCGGGCGTGCGCTACCACATTCTGCGCGGCGTGCTCGACACCCAGGGCGTCAAGAACCGCAAGCAGCGCCGTTCGAAATACGGCGCCAAGCGTCCGAAATAACCGGAGTGAAGCGACGGTTATCCCGGGCGAGCGAAGCGAGACCCGGGATCGCCAAAGCAAGGAACAGATAGAGCGAACCAATGTCCCGCCGCCACGCCGCAGAAAAACGCGACATCATTCCGGACCCGAAGTTCGGCAACGTCGTCGTTTCGAAATTTATGAACGCCATCATGTACGACGGCAAGAAGTCGGTGGCGGAAACGATCGTGTACGGCGCGCTCGACATGATCGAAAGCAAGACCAAGCAGAATCCGCTGAGCGTGTTCCAGCAGGCGCTCGACAACGTGATGCCCTCGATCGAAGTGCGCTCCCGCCGCGTCGGCGGTGCCACGTACCAGGTGCCGGTCGAAGTGCGCACCTCGCGCCGTCAGGCGCTGGGCATTCGCTGGATCATCGCGGCCGCGCGCGAGCGCAGTGAAAAAACAATGACTGAACGGCTGTCGGGCGAACTGCTCGATGCGTCGAACAACAGGGGCAACGCCGTCAAGAAGCGTGAGGACACTCACAAAATGGCGGAGGCCAATCGCGCCTTCTCGCATTACCGCTGGTGACGGCGGAGAAAGATCCAAGGACCCCCAAATGCCACGCAGCCACCCCATCGAGGACTACCGCAACTTCGGCATCATGGCGCACATCGATGCCGGCAAGACGACGACGACCGAGCGGATCCTCTTCTACACCGGCAAGAGCCACAAGATCGGCGAGGTGCATGAAGGCGCCGCGACGATGGACTGGATGGAGCAGGAGCAGGAGCGCGGCATCACCATCACCTCGGCCGCGACCACCGCGTTCTGGAACGGCAAGCGCCTCAACATCATCGACACGCCCGGCCACGTCGACTTCACCATCGAGGTCGAGCGCAGCTTGCGCGTGCTCGACGGCGCGGTTTGCGTGCTCGACTCCAACCAGGGCGTCGAGCCGCAGACCGAGACGGTCTGGCGTCAGGGCGACAAGTACAAGGTGCCGCGCATCGTCTTTGCCAACAAGATGGACAAGATCGGCGCCGATTTCTTCAAGTGTCTCGACGACATCAAGACCCGCCTCGGCGCCAAGCCGGTGGCCATCCAGCTGCCGATCGGCGCGGAGCAGAATTTCAAGGGCATCATCGACCTGGTGCGCATGAAGGGCGTGGTGTGGGACGACGAATCTCTCGGCGCCAAGTATCACGACATCGACATCCCGGCCGACATGGCCGATGAGGCCAAGAAATACCGCGAGCAGATGGTCGAGGCGGCGGTTGAGCTCGACGATGCGGCGATGACGGCCTACCTCGAGGGCAAGGAGCCTGACGAGGCCACGCTCAAGAAGCTGATCCGCAAGGCGGTGATCGACGGCAAATTTTTCCCGGTGCTGTGCGGCTCCGCCTTCAAGAACAAGGGCGTGCAGCCGTTGCTCGATGCGGTGGTCGATTATCTGCCGAGCCCGCTCGACGTGCCGGCGATCAAGGGCGTCGACGACAAGGGCAACGAGGTCGTGCGCAAGGCCGACGACAAGGAGCCGCTGGCGCTGCTCGCCTTCAAGATCATGGACGATCCCTTCGTCGGCACCATCACCTTCTGCCGCATCTATTCGGGCACGCTGACCAGCGGCACCGGCGTGATCAATTCGACCAAGGAACGCAAAGAGCGCATCGGCCGCATGCTGTTGATGCACGCCAACAACCGCGAGGACATCAAGGAAGCCTATGCCGGCGACATCGTTGCGCTGGCCGGCCTCAAGGAAGTGCGTACCGGCGACACGCTGTGCGATCCGCAAAAGCCGGTGATCCTCGAAAAAATGGAATTTCCCGATCCGGTCATCGAGATCGCGATCGAGCCGAAATCGAAGGCCGATCAGGAGAAGCTCGGCGTCGCGCTCGCCAAGCTCGCGGCGGAAGATCCATCCTTCCGCGTCTCGACCGATCAGGAGAGCGGCCAGACCATCCTCAAGGGCATGGGCGAACTGCACCTCGACATCAAGGTCGATATCCTGAAGCGGACCTACAAAGTCGACGCCAATATCGGCGCGCCGCAGGTTGCCTTCCGCGAGAAAATCACCCAGCGCGTCGAGCACGAGTATACTCACAAGAAGCAGACCGGCGGCTCCGGCCAGTTCGCGGCCATCAAGATTGTCTGCGAGCCGACCCCGCCGGGCACGCCGTTCGAGTTCGAGAACGAAGTCGTCGGCGGCGCGGTGCCGAAGGAGTACATCCCGGGTGTCGAGAAGGGCCTCGAGAGCGTGCTGGGCTCCGGCGTCGTCGCCGGCTTCCCGGTGGTTGACCTCAAGGTGACGCTGATCGACGGCAAATATCACGACGTCGATTCATCGGCCCTGGCGTTCGAAATCTGCGCACGCCAGTGCCTGAAGGAAGCGTTGCAGAAGGGCCGTCCCGTCCTGCTCGAGCCGATCATGAAGGTCGAGGTGGTGACTCCGGAGGATTATACCGGCTCCGTCATCGGCGACCTCAATTCGCGGCGCGGGCAGATCCAGGGCCAGGACATGCGCGGCAATGCCAACGTCATCAACGCGATGGTGCCGCTGATGAACATGTTCGGCTACGTCAACAACCTGCGCTCCATGTCGCAGGGACGTGCGACCTTCACCATGCAATTCGATCACTACGCAGAGCTGCCGGCCAACGTCTCGGCCGAAGTGCAGAAGAAATTCGCGTGAGTTGCCAGCGAAACGAAAGGACCTGAACGGAGAGTTCCATGGCCAAAGAGAAATTCCAACGCACCAAGCCCCATTGCAATATCGGCACGATCGGTCACGTCGACCACGGCAAGACCACGTTGACCGCCGCGATCACCAAGGTGCTGTCGGAGCAGGGCAAGGCGCAGTTCACCGCCTATGACCAGATCGACAAGGCGCCGGAAGAGAAGGCGCGTGGCATCACCATTTCGACCGCGCACGTCGAATATGAAACCGACAAGCGCCATTACGCCCACGTCGACTGCCCCGGCCACGCCGACTACGTGAAGAACATGATCACCGGCGCCGCCCAGATGGACGGCGCCATCCTGGTGGTGTCGGCCGCCGACGGCCCGATGCCGCAGACCCGCGAACACATCCTGCTCGCGCGCCAGGTCGGCGTGCCGGCGCTCGTCGTGTTCATGAACAAGGTCGACATGGTCGACGATCCGGAGCTGCTCGAGCTCGTCGAGCTCGAGGTCCGCGAGCTGCTGTCGAAGTACAATTTCCCCGGCGACAAGATCCCGGTGATCAAGGGCTCGGCGCTCGCCGGCCTCGAGGGCAAGGATGAGAAGCTCGGCAAGGAGGCGATCCTCGCGCTGATGAAGGCGGTGGACGACTACATCCCGCAGCCGGAGCGTCCGAAGGATCAGCCGTTCCTGATGCCGGTCGAAGACGTGTTCTCGATCTCGGGCCGCGGCACGGTGTGCACCGGCCGCGTCGAGCGCGGCATCATCAAGGTCGGCGAGGAAGTCGAGATCGTCGGCATCCGTCCGACGCAGAAGACCGTCGTCACCGGCGTCGAGATGTTCCGCAAGCTGCTCGATCAGGGCGAGGCCGGCGACAATATCGGTTGCCTGCTGCGCGGCACCAAGCGCGAGGAAGTCGAGCGCGGCCAGGTGCTGTGCAAGCCCGGCTCGGTGAAGCCGCACACCAAGTTCAAGGCGGAAGCCTACATCCTGACCAAGGAAGAGGGCGGCCGTCACACTCCGTTCTTCACCAACTACCGTCCGCAGTTCTACTTCCGCACCACCGACGTGACCGGCGTGGTGCACCTGCCGCAGGGTACTGAAATGGTGATGCCGGGCGACAACGTGGCGATGGAAGTGCACCTGATCGTGCCGATCGCCATGGAGGAGAAACTCCGCTTCGCCATTCGCGAGGGCGGCCGCACCGTCGGCGCCGGCGTGGTGGCGAGCATCATCGAGTAATGATCGTAGCCTGTCGTGGCCCGCGCAAAACGCGGGCCACACAGTCGAAAGAGACAGACAAATGAACGGCCAGAATATCCGGATCCGGCTCAAGGCGTTCGATCACCGCATCCTCGATGCGTCGACACGCGAGATCGTCAACACGGCCAAGCGCACCGGCGCCCAGGTCCGTGGCCCGATCCCGCTGCCGACCAAGATCGAGAAGTTCACGGTGAACCGCTCGCCGCACGTCGACAAGAAGAGCCGCGAGCAGTTCGAGATGCGCACGCACAAGCGCCTCTTGGACATCGTCGATCCGACGCCGCAGACCGTGGACGCGCTGATGAAGCTCGACCTCGCCGCCGGCGTCGACGTCGAGATCAAGCTGTAAGGGCCGCGCGGGGAAGACGATGCGTTCGGGAGTTGTTGCGCAGAAGGTCGGCATGACCCGGGTGTTCACCGAAGCCGGTGAGCACGTACCGGTGACCGTGCTGCGTCTGGCGCAGTGCCAGGTGGTCGCCCACCGCACCAAGGACAAGAACGGCTACGTGGCGCTGCAATTGGGATCGGGGCCGCGCCGCGCCGGCAATATGAGCAAGGCGGATCGCGGCTATTTTGCCAAGGCCAATGTCGAGCCCAAGCGCAAGCTCGCCGAATTCCGCGTCACCGAGGACGCGCTGATCCCGGTCGGCGCCGAGATCACGGCGGATCATTTCGTGCCGGGCCAGTTCGTCGACGTTTGCGGCATCACCATTGGCAAGGGTTTTGCCGGCGGCATGAAGCGGTGGAATTTCGCGGGCTTGCGCGCTTCGCACGGCGTGTCGATCTCGCACCGCTCGATCGGCGGCACCGGCGGCCGTCAGGATCCGGGCAAGACGTTCAAGAACAAGAAAATGCCGGGCCATCTCGGCGTCGATCGCGTCACCACGCTCAATCTCAAGGTGGTGCAGACCGACGTCGCGCGCGGCCTCATTCTGGTCGAGGGCGCGGTGCCGGGCGCAAAAAGCGGCTGGGTCACCGTGCGCGACGCCGTGAAGAAAGTGCTGCCGAAGGAAGCGCCGAAGCCGGGCAAATTCCGCGTGGCCGGCGAGGCAAAGCCGGATGCGGCGCCGCCAGCCGCTGCCGAAGCAAAAGCCGAAGCCGCGCCGGCTCCGGCTGCAGCGCCCGCGCCGCAAGCCGAAGCAAAGCCCGCGCCGAAAGCGGATGCCAAGCCGGCCAAGGAGAAAAAGCCGGCCGCCCCCAAGAAGAAGGAGGGCGAGTGACATGGAAATGAAGATCACCACGCTCGAAGGCAAAGAGGCCGGATCCGTCAATCTGTCGGACGCCATTTTCGGGCTCGAGCCGCGCTCCGACCTCATCCAGCGTTGCGTTAACTGGCAACTCGCCAAGCGCCAGGCCGGCACGCACAAGACCAAGATGCGTGGCGAAGTCGCCCGCACGACAAAGAAGATGTACGCGCAGAAGGGCACCGGCGGCGCCCGCCACGGCGCGCAAAGCGCGCCGCAGTTCCGCGGCGGCGGCCGTGCCTTCGGCCCGGTGGTGCGCAGCCATGCGCATGATCTGCCGAAGAAGGTGCGCGCGCTTGCCCTCAAGCACGCGCTGTCGTCCAAAGCCAAAGACGGCGGCATCGTCGTCCTCGACAAGATCGCGCTCAAGGACGCCAAGACCGGCGCGCTCGCCAAGCACTTCGGCAAGCTGGGGCTGGAAAACGCGCTGATCATCGACGGCAAGGAAATCGAGGCCAATTTCCGCACCGCCGCCCGCAATATCCCGAATATCGACGTGCTGCCGGTTCAGGGCATCAACGTCTACGACATCCTGCGGCGCAAGACCCTGGTTCTGACCAAGGCCGCGCTTGATGCGCTGGAGGCGCGTTTCAAATGACCACCAGCGATCCGCGCCATTACGACGTCATCATCGCCCCGGTGATCACCGAGAAGGCGACCATGGCGTCCGAGCACAACAAGGTGATGTTCAAGGTGCGCAAGAACGCCACCAAGCCGCAGATCAAGGAAGCGGTCGAGAAGCTGTTCGACGTGAAGGTCAAGAGCGTCAACACGCTGATCCGCGGCGGCAAGTGGAAGGTCTTCCGCAACAAGATCGGCCAGCAGTCCGACGTCAAGCGCGCGATCGTGACGCTGGAAGAGGGTCACCGTATCGACGTGACCACGGGATTGTAAGGAGCGTCCGATGGCATTGAAAACCTACAATCCGACGACGCCCGGCCAGCGCCAGCTGATCAACATCGATCGCTCGATGCTCTACAAGGGCCCCCCGGTGAAGACGCTGACCGAGGGCCAGAACTCGACCGGCGGCCGCAACAACAACGGCCGCATCACCAGCCGCTTCCGCGGCGGCGGACACAAGCAGGCCTATCGCCGGATCGACTTCAAGCGCACCAAGTTCGACGTGCCGGCGACCGTCGAGCGCATCGAATACGATCCGAACCGCACTGCGTTCATCGCGCTGATCAAGTATCAGGACGGCGAACTCGCCTACATCCTGGCGCCGCAGCGCCTCGGCGTCGGCGACAGTGTCATCGCTGCCGAGCATGCCGACGTGAAGCCCGGCAATGCCATGCCGATCGGCAACATTCCGGTTGGCACCATCGTTCACAATATCGAGCTCAAGATCGGCAAAGGCGGCCAAATCGCCCGTTCGGCCGGCTCCTATGCGCAGATCGTCGGGCGCGACCAGGATTACGTCATCCTGCGGCTCAATTCCGCCGAGCAGCGCCTCGTGCACGGCCGCTGCATGGCGAGCGTCGGCGCGGTGTCCAACCCCGACAACATGAACACGGTCATCGGCAAGGCCGGCCGTCAGCGCTGGAAGGGCCGCATGCCGCACAACCGCGGCATCAGCATGAACCCGGTCGATCATCCGCACGGCGGCCGCACCAATGGCGGCAAGCATTGGACGACGCCGTGGGGCCAGCCGACCAAGGGCATGAAGACGCGCAAGAACAAGCGCACCAGGAAATTCATCGTGCTCAGCCGGCACGACCGCAAGAAAGTTCAAAGCTAGGGACAGGCATCATGGCGCGTTCACTGTGGAAGGGCCCGTTCGTCGATGGCTACCTGTTGCGCAAGGCGGAAGCCGCGCGCGCATCGGGCCGTCACGAGATGATCAAGATCTGGAGCCGGCGCTCGACCATTCTGCCGCAATTCGTCGGTTTGAATTTCGGCGTCTATAACGGGCAGAAGCACATCCCGGTGCTGGTGACCGAGGAAATGGTCGGTCACAAGTTCGGCGAATTCGCGCCGGGCCGGATGTTCTACGGCCATTCGTCTGATCGCAAGGCCAAGCGGGCCGGGGCGCCGGGCGCGCCGGCGGCTTCGGGCGCTGCGCCTGCCGCGGCGCCGGGCGCGGCGGCTCCCGCTGCGCCGGCGGCAAGCTGAGGATTGAGAGAGTAGGGTTATGGGCAAGAGCGCACGCGCACGAGACCTCGCCGATAACGAGGCAAAGGCGGTCAGCCGCATGCTGCGGATCTCTCCGCAGAAGCTCAACCTTGTCGCGCAGTTGATCCGCGGCAAGAAGGTTGCGAGCGCGCTCGCCGATTTGCAGTTCTCGCGCAAGCGCATCGCCAAGGACGTGCGCAAGTGCCTGGAGTCGGCGATCGCCAACGCCGAGAACAATCACGATCTCGACGTCGACGATCTGGTCGTCGCCGAGGCTCATGTGGGCAAGGCGCTGGTGATCAAGCGCTTCGCCGCGCGCGGCCGCGGCCGCATGGGCCGGATTCTCAAGCCGTTCGCCAACATCACCATCGTCGTGCGCGAGGTTCCCGCGCAGGCCGAAGCGAAAGCCTAGAGGAGAGGTCGAGTGGGTCAGAAGGTCAATCCAATCGGGCTTCGGGTCGGCATCAACCGCACCTGGGATTCGCGCTGGTATGCCGGCAAGGCCGAGTACGGCTCGCTGCTGCATGAGGACATCAAGATCCGCGAGGAGCTGATGAAGCAGCTCAAGCAGGCCGCGGTGTCGCATATCGTGATCGAGCGTCCGCACAAGAAGTGCCGCGTCACCATTCATTCGGCCAGGCCTGGCGTCGTCATCGGCAAGAAAGGCGCCGACATCGAGAAGCTGCGCAAGTCGGTGGCCAAGCTCACGCAGAGCGACGTCGTCATCAACATCGTCGAAATCCGCAAGCCCGAGCTCGACGCGCAACTGGTCGCGGAATCGATCGCGCAGCAGCTTGAGCGCCGCGTCGCCTTCCGCCGCGCCATGAAGCGCGCCGTGCAGTCGGCGATGCGCCTTGGCGCCGAAGGCATCCGTATCAACTGCTCCGGCCGCCTGGGCGGCGCGGAAATCGCCCGCATGGAATGGTATCGCGAAGGCCGCGTGCCGCTGCACACGCTGCGCGCCGATGTCGACTACGGCGTCGCCACCGCCTTCACCACTTACGGCACCTGCGGGGTGAAAGTCTGGATCTTCAAGGGCGAGATCCTCGAGCACGACCCGATGGCGCAGGACAAGAAGCTCGCCGAGGGCGATGCCGGCCGCCCGCGCCGCGAGAACGCGTAAGAGAAAGTCATGCTGCAACCGATCCGCACCAAGTTCCGCAAGCAGTTCAAGGGCCGCATCCACGGCACCGCGACCTCGGCGGCCACGCTCGCCTTCGGCCAATACGGGCTCAAGGCGCTCGAGCCCGAGCGCGTCACCGCGCGGCAGATCGAGGCTGCGCGCCGCGCGCTGACCCGCTTCATGAAGCGGTCCGGGCGGGTGTGGATCCGCGTGTTTCCGGACGTCCCGGTGTCGAAAAAGCCGATCGAAGTGCGCATGGGCAAGGGCAAGGGCACGCCCGAACTGTGGGTGTGCCGCGTCAAGCCTGGCCGCATCCTGTTCGAGGTCGACGGCATCCCGCTCGACGTCGCCAAGGAGGCGCTGGCGCTCGCCGCCGCCAAGCTGCCGGTCAAGACCCGTTTCATCGAACGCATCGCCGAGTAAAGTCATGAAAGCCGCCGACGTAAGAGCGATGACGCTGGATCAGCTGGACGACGAGGTCCTCAAGCTGAAGAAGGAGCAGTTCAACCTGCGCTTCCAGCGCGCGACCGGCCAGCTCGAGAACACGGCGCGCGTGCGCGTCATTCGCCGCGACATTGCGCGCATGAAGACCATTGCGGCGCAGAAGCGCGCCGGCGCGCCCGAAGCGGCCGCCGCGACGGCTTCGCCGGCGCCGGCGAAAAAGAGCAAAACCGCAAAACCGAAGGCCGCCGCCAAGCCGCGCGCCAAGGCGAAGTCGAAGGAATAGAGGTACGAGATGCCGAAGCGTACGCTGCAGGGCGTGGTCGTCAGCGACAAGCCGAACAAGACGGTGATCGTCCGCGTCGAGCGGCGCTTCACCCATCCGCAGATGAAGAAGACCATCCGCCGCTCGAAGAAATACCACGCCCACGACGAGAACAACGAGTACTCGGTCGGCGACGTGGTGTGGATCGAGGAGCGCCGCCCGATCTCCAAGCTCAAGTGCTGGGAAGTCATCCGCGGCGAGAAGAAAGCGAAAGTTCAGTAAGTGACGACGTTCAAGAGCGAAAGAGCCGCATCATGATCCAGATGCAAACCAACCTCGACGTGGCGGACAATTCCGGCGCGCGCCGCGTCATGTGCATTAAGGTGCTGGGCGGCTCCAAGCGCAAGTACGCCACCATCGGCGACATCATCGTCGTCTCCGTGAAGGAGGCGATCCCGCGCGGCCGCGTCAAGAAGGGCGACGTGATGAAGGCCGTGGTGGTGCGCCTCTCCAAGGACATCAAGCGCCCCGACGGCTCCGTCATCCGCTTCGACCGCAACGCCGCGGTGCTGATGACGCCGCAGAACGAGCCGGTCGGCACGCGCATCTTCGGACCGGTGCCGCGCGAATTGCGCGCCAAGAACCACATGAAGATCATCTCGCTCGCGCCGGAGGTGCTGTGATGGCGGCGAAGATCAAGAAGGGCGACAAGGTGGTCGTGCTCACCGGCCGCGACAAAGGCCGCACCGGCGAGGTGATCGAGGTGCGCCCGTCCGACGACCGCGCTTTGGTGCGCGGCATCAATATGGTCAAGCGCCATCAGCGTCAGACCGCGCAGCAGGAGGGCGGCATCATCTCCAAGGAAGCGCCGATCCACCTGTCGAACCTCGCCGTCGCCGACCCCAAGGACGGCAAGCCGACGCGCATCGGCTTCAAGTTCGTCGGCGAGGGCGAGAACCGCAAGAAGGTGCGCATTGCCAAGCGCTCCGGAGTAGAGATCGATGGCTGATACGCAGCAGCAGACCGAAGCCAAGAAGCCGCCAAAGCCCGCGCAGGGCGCGCCGAAGGCGGCGAAAGAGGGCGGCGCTCCGAAGGGCGACGGCGCCCCGAAGGCGAAGCAGCCGCGGGTGCCGTCCGACTATAAGGCGCGGCTGAAGACGCATTTCGACACCGTGGTGCGCGAACAGCTCACCAAGCAGTTCGGCTACAAGAACAAGATGCAGGTGCCGGTGATCACCAAGGTGGTGCTCAACATGGGCATCGGCGAGGGCGTCGCCGACCGCAAGAAGGTCGACAACGCGGCCGCGGACCTGTCGCTGATCGCCGGCCAGAAGGCGGTCATCACCAAGTCGCGCAAGTCGATCGCCACCTACAAGTTGCGCGACGGTCAGGCCATCGGCTGCAAGGTCACGCTGCGCAAGGCGCGCATGTACGACTTCATCGACCGGCTGGTGAATATCGCGCTGCCGCGCATCCGCGACTTCCGCGGGCTCAATCCGAAGAGCTTCGACGGCCGCGGCAACTACTCGCTCGGCATCAAGGAATACACGGTGTTCCCGGAAATCGATTTCGACAAGGTGGTCGATACCTGGGGCCTCGACATCACGGTCTGCACCACGGCGCGCAACGACGAGGAAGCGCGCGCGCTGCTGACCGCATTCAACTTCCCGTTCCGGCAGTGAGGATCTAGGGCCTCAAACGCGGAACCGTAAGGAGAGAAACGTATGGCGAAGAAGAGTTCGATCGAGAAGAACGACCGGCGGCGCAGGATGGCGAAGCAATACGCCAATCGGCGCGCCAAGCTCAAAGCGATCGCGCGCGACAAGAAATTGCCGACCGAGGAGCGGTTCGCCGCGGCTCTCAAGCTTGCCGAGTTGCCGCGCAATTCGTCGGCGACCCGCATCCGCAACCGCTGCGAGCTGTCGGGCCGGCCGCGCGGCTATTACCGCAAGCACAAGCTCAGCCGTATCGCGCTGCGCGAGCTCGGCTCCAAGGGGCTGATTCCCGGCCTCGTGAAGTCGAGCTGGTGAGGAGGGGCGCATGGCAGTGAACGATCCGATCGGCGACATGATCGCGCGCATCCGCAACGCGCAGATGCGCAACAAGTCGAAAGTCTCCATGCCCGGCTCCAAGCAGCGCGAGCGCGTGCTCGAAGTGCTCAAGACCGAGGGCTTCATCCGCGGTTATGCCAGCGTCAACCATGCCGGCGGCCGCAGCGAGCTGGAGATTGAGCTCAAATATTTCGACGGCGAGCCGGTGATTCGCGAGATCGAGCGCATCTCCAAGCCGGGCCGGCGCGTCTATGTCGCGGTGCGCAACCTCCCGCGCATCAACAACGGGCTTGGCGTCGCCATCCTGTCGACGCCCAAGGGCGTCATGGCCGATCACGATGCCCGCGACGCCAATGTCGGCGGCGAGCTGATTTGTACGGTGTTCTGATGTCGCGCATCGGCAAGAAAGCAGTCACCGTCCCCACCGGCGTCACCGCCGCCGTGGAAGGTCAGACCGTCAAGATGAAGGGCCCGAAGGGCGCGCTTCAGGTCGTGCTGCACGACGACGTCGCCGCCAAGATGGACAAGGGCGCGATCCAGCTCGAGCCGCGCGCCGAGACCAAGCGTGCGCGCTCGCAGTGGGGCACGTCGCGCACCCTGGTCGCCAACCTGATCGCCGGCGTCACCAAGGGCTTCGAGGAGAAGCTCGAGATCAACGGCGTCGGCTTCCGCGCGGCGGTGCAGGGCAAGCAGCTCAATCTCCAGCTCGGCTTTTCGCACGACATCAACTATCCGATCCCGCAAGGCATCACGATTGCGACGCCGAAGCCGACCGAAATCGTCGTCACCGGCATCGATAAGCAGCAGGTCGGCCAGGTGGCCGCCGAGTTGCGCGCCTTCCGGCCGCCCGAACCCTACAAGGGCAAGGGCGTGAAGTACGTGAACGAATATATCTTCCGCAAGGAAGGCAAGAAGAAGTAGAGGACGAGCGGCCATGTCGAGATTGTCTGACCGGACCGCACGGCGGACGGGAGTGGTGCGGCGCAAGATCAAGCTCGCGGCGCGCGGGCGCAAGCGGCTGTCGGTGTTCCGCTCGTCCAAGCACATCTACGCCCAGATCATCGACGACGATAAGGGCGAGACGCTCGCTGCCGCCTCGACGATGGAAAAAGCCATGCGCGGTGACGGCAAGAAAGGCACCAATGTCGCGGCCGCCAAGGAAGTCGGCAAACTGATCGCCGCCCGCGCCAAGGAAAAAGGCATCAAGGACGTGGTGTTCGACCGCGGCCGCTACCTCTACCACGGCCGCGTCAAGGCGCTGGCCGACGCCGCGCGCGAAGGCGGCCTCAACTTCTAACCGGATCGGATAGGCATGGCACAGGAACCTCGACGAGATCGTGAACGCGGCGGACGCGACCGCCGTGAGGAGCGCGAGCCCAGCGAGTTCATCGACAAGCTGGTGCACATCAATCGCGTCGCCAAGGTGGTCAAGGGCGGCCGCCGCTTCGGTTTCGCCGCGCTGGTGGTGATCGGCGACCAGAAAGGCCGCGTCGGATTCGGCCACGGCAAGGCGCGCGAGGTGCCGGAAGCGATCCGCAAGGCGACCGATGCCGCCAAGCGCGGATTGACCCGGGTGCCGCTGCGCGAGGGCCGCACGCTGCATCACGATGTGCTCGGCCGCCACGGCGCCGGCAAGGTGTTCCTGCGCGCGGCGCCCCCGGGCACCGGCATCATCGCCGGCGGGCCGATGCGCGCGGTGTTCGAGACGCTCGGCATGCAGGATGTGGTGGCGAAATCGCTCGGCTCGTCCAACCCCTATAACGTGGTGCGCGCGACCTTCAACGCGCTCAAGCACCAGGATTCGCCGCGCTCCGTCGCGGCCCGTCGCAACATCAAGGTCTCCACCTTGCAGGCGCGCCGCCGCGAGGGCGGCGAGGCCGAGGCGGCGGCCGACTGAGGATCAAGCCATGGCGCAAGGAAAAACCATCAAGGTCGAGCAGGTCGCAAGCCCGCTGCGCAAGCATCACGACCAGCGCGAGACGCTGGTCGGCCTCGGGCTCAACAAGATCGGCCGCAGCCGCGATGTGCCGGACACGCCGGCGACGCGCGGCATGATCCGCAAGGTGCAGCATCTGGTGCGCGTGGTCGGCGAGGCGAAATGACCGCTTGGTCATGGTCGGGCAAAAGGCGCGAAGCGCCGTCTTGGTGCCAATGCCCCGGCCATCGCCACGGAACGTGACGAAGGGATTGGTACGATGAGACTCAATCAAATCGCCGACAGGCCGGGGGCGCGCAAGAACCGCATGCGCATCGGGCGCGGCATTGGCTCCGGCAAAGGCAAGACCGGCGGCCGTGGCGGCAAGGGCCAGACCGCGCGCGCGGGCGTCGCCATCAAGGGCTTCGAAGGCGGCCAGATGCCGCTGCACCGCCGCCTGCCCAAGCGCGGCTTCCGCAACACCTCGTTCCGGGTGAAGCTCAATGAGATCAATCTCGGCAAGGTGCAGGCGGCGATCGACGCGGGGCTGATCGATGCCGGCAATCCGATCGACGTCGAGGCGATGGTCAAGGCCGGCCTGATGCGGCGTGCCAAAGGCGGCGTGAAGCTGCTCGGCCACGGCGAGTTCAAGGCCAAGGTCGCGTTCTCCGTTTATCGCGCCTCGCAATCCGCCATCCAGGCGGTCGAGAAGGCGGGCGGCTCCGTGAAAATCCTGGCGCAGCCCAAGCAGGAACCGGCCGAACCGAAGGGCAAGAACAAGCGCATGGCGCTCGAAGCCGCCAAAGGCGGCGGCAAAGGCGAGGGCAAGGCCAAGCCCAAGCCGGCCGAGAGCGAGACCGCGACCGAGTAACCGCTTTGCGATTGCGGCAGAGTGTCTAGTGACGAGGTTGTGACGACGGCCGGCCCGGTGGCCGGTTAGAGTTTCGGCGGCGACGACGACGGGGCGCGGGCGCAGGAGCAAGCGATGGTCTCTGCAGCGGAACAATTGGCAGCCAATCTCAACTTCTCGGCGCTCGCCAAGGCCGAAGAGCTCAAGAAGCGCATCTGGTTCACGGTCGGCGCGCTCCTGGTCTACCGGCTCGGCACCTACATCCCGCTGCCCGGTATCGACCCCAACGCCTGGGAACAGATCTTCAACACCCAGGCGGGCGGCATTCTCGGCATGTTCAACATGTTCGCCGGCGGCGGCATCCACCGCATGGCGATCTTTGCGCTCAACATCATGCCGTATATCTCGGCCTCGATCATCATCCAGCTGATGACGACGGTGTCGCCGACGCTCGAAGCGCTCAAGAAAGAGGGCGAGACCGGCCGCAAGATCATGAACCAGTACACGCGGTATTTGACCGTGGTGCTGGCTGCGTTCCAGGCCTACGGCATCGGCATCGGGCTCGAGGGCACCGGCAACGTGGTGTCAAGCCCGGGCATATTCTTCCTGGTCTCGACCACCATCACGCTGACCGGCGGCACCATCTTCCTGATGTGGCTTGGCGAGCAGATCACCTCGCGCGGCATCGGCAATGGCATCTCGCTGATCATCTTGTCGGGCATCGTCGCGCAACTGCCGTCGGCGATCGCCGGCACCCTGGAACTGGGACGCCAGGGCGCGCTGTCCACCGGTCTCATCCTCGCCGTCATCGTTATGGCGGTTGCGGTGATCGGCTTCATCGTCTTCATGGAACGCGCGCAGCGCCGCCTGCTCATCCAATATCCCAAGCGTCAGGTCGGCAACCGCATGTTCGAGGGCCAATCCTCGCATTTGCCGCTCAAGCTCAACACCTCGGGCGTCATCCCGCCGATCTTCGCCTCCTCGCTGTTGTTGCTGCCGACCACGGTCGCCAATTTCAACGCCGGCACCGGCTCCGGCTGGCTCACGACGATCACGACGCTGCTCGGCCACGGCCGGCCGCTGTTCCTTATTCTTTACATCGCGCTGATCGTGTTCTTCGCCTTCTTCTATACGGCGATCGTCTTCAATCCGACGGAGACCGCCGATAACCTCAAGAAGCACGGCGGGTTCATTCCCGGCATCCGGCCCGGCGAGCGCACGGCGGAATACATCGATTACGTGCTGTCCCGCATCACCGTGATCGGGGCGCTTTACCTTTCCGTGGTCTGCCTGATCCCGGAAATGCTGATCTCGTATGCCGCGGTGCCGTTCTATTTCGGCGGCACCTCGCTGCTGATCGTGGTCAGCGTCACCATGGACACCGTCGCGCAGATCCAGGGCTATCTGCTGGCGCACCAGTACGAGGGTCTGATCAAGCGTTCCAAGCTGCGAGGCCGTATGAGATGAGACTGATCCTGCTCGGCCCGCCGGGGGCGGGGAAGGGCACGCAAGCGCAACGCCTGATCTCGAAACACGGCATCGTCCAGCTCTCCACCGGAGATATGCTGCGCGCCGCGGTCGCCGCCGGCACCCCCGTCGGCCTGAAAGCCAAGAGCATCATGGACCGCGGCGAACTGGTGCCCGACGACGTCGTGGTCGCCATCATCGCCGACCGCATCGATCAGCCGGACGCCCGCAACGGCTTCGTGCTTGACGGCTTCCCGCGCACCGTGGCGCAGGCCGAGGCGCTCGACCGGCTGTTGGCCGAGCGCAGTCTCAAGCTCGACGCGGTGATCGAGCTGGCCGTCGACGAAGGCATCCTGCTCAAGCGAATCGAGAAGCGGGTGGCTGAGATGACGGCGCGGGGCGAAAAGGTCCGCAGCGACGACAATCCAGAGGTCCTGAAAGGGCGTCTGGCCGCCTATCGGGCGCAGACGGCGCCGCTTGCCTATTATTATGCCTCCAAGGGCCTGCATCGGGTCGTCGATGGCATGGCCGCCATCGACGACGTCACGGCGGCCATCGACCGCCTGCTCGCCGGCGGCAAGCCCGCCAAGGCCAAAGGCGGCGCCCGGAAGCCTCGCCGAAAGGCCAAGGCCGCCAAGGCGGCCGTCAAACGGCGCGCCAAGCCGCCGCGGCGCCGGCCCGGTTCCAGGCCGCGGAAAGCTGCAAAAAACAGGGGTGGAGCGCGCAAATCTGCCGGCCGCCGGAGGTTGACGAAGGCGCGATGAATCCCTTAATAAGCAGCGCATCCAGGAGCTCAACGCGATGCCGGACCCCCAGAAACCGGGGACGGGCGTCGTGTTGTGCTTTGGGCTATCCCGTTGCGGGACCTAGAGAATTCGTGGCCCTCGGGGCCGGCCGATAACAGGAGCATCATCTCGTGGCTCGTATCGCGGGCGTCAACCTACCGACCAACAAGCGCGTGATCATCGCGCTGCAGTACATCCATGGCATCGGGCCCAAGATCGCCAGGGACATCATGACCAAGGTTAACCTGCCGGACGAGCGGCGCGTGTCGCAGCTCACCGATGCTGAGGTGCTGCAGATCCGCGAAGTCATCGACCACGACTACATGGTCGAGGGCGACCTGCGGCGCGAAGTGGCGATGAACATCAAGCGGCTGATGGATCTCGGCTGCTACCGCGGCCTGCGGCACCGCAAGGGTCTGCCGGTGCGCGGTCAGCGCACGCACACCAATGCACGCACCCGCAAAGGCCCGGCCAAGACCATCGCCGGCAAGAAAAAGGTTGAATCGAAGTAACGGGAATTGTCCGCGCCTTCGGGCCGCGGGCCGCGAAAGGATCTGAGGAATGGGTAAGGAAGCCACCGCCCGCGTCCGCCGGCGCGAACGCAAGAACATCGCGTCGGGCGTCGCGCACGTTGCGGCCTCGTTCAACAATACCATGATCACCATCACCGACGCGCAGGGCAACACCATCGCCTGGTCGTCGGCGGGGACCATGGGCTTCAAGGGTTCGCGCAAGTCGACGCCCTACGCCGCGCAGGTGGCCGCCGAAGACGCCGCCAAGAAGGCGCAGGAACACGGCATGCGCACGTTGGAAGTCGAGGTGTCGGGCCCCGGCTCGGGCCGCGAGTCGGCGCTGCGCTCGTTGCAGGCGGCCGGCTTCACCATCACCTCGATCCGTGACGTCACCACGATTCCACACAACGGTTGCCGTCCGCGTAAGCGTCGTCGCGTTTGATTTTCGAGGCGGATGCGCGGGCAGCGCATCCGCTGCCGCCCAACTTTCCCCACGTGGCGGGTGGGATCGCGCCGGGCGAAGCCCTGGCGCCGCTGAAAGGTGAAGACGTGATCCAAAAGAATTGGCAGGAACTGATCAGGCCGAACAAGCTCCAGGTCGCCGCCGGCACCGACGCCGCGCGGATTGCGACCGTCGTTGCCGAGCCGCTCGAGCGCGGCTTCGGCGTCACGCTGGGCAATGCGCTGCGCCGTATCCTCTTGTCGTCGCTGCAGGGCTCGGCGGTGCAGTCGGTGCACATCGACGGCGTGCTGCACGAGTTCTCCTCCATCGCCGGCGTGCGCGAGGACGTCACCGACATCGTGCTCAACATCAAGGACATCGCCATCAAGATGCAGGGCGAAGGCCCCAAGCGCATGGTGGTGAAGAAGCAGGGCCCCGGCACCGTCACGGCCGGCGACATCCAGACCGTCGGCGACGTCGTCGTGCTCAACCCCGACCTCGTGCTCTGCACACTCGACGAGGGCGCCGAGATCCGCATGGAGTTCACCGTCAACACCGGCAAGGGCTACGTGCCGGCCGAGCGCAACCGTCCGGAGGACGCGCCGATCGGCCTCATCCCGGTCGACAGCCTCTATTCGCCGGTGCGCAAGGTCTCCTACAAGGTCGAGAACACCCGCGAGGGCCAGATCCTCGACTACGACAAGCTGACCATGACCATCGAGACCAATGGCGCGGTGACGCCGGAGGACGCGCTGGCCTATGCCGCGCGCATCCTGCAGGACCAGCTCAACGTCTTCGTCAACTTCGAGGAGCCGCGCAAGGCGGAAGCCGCCGAGGCGATTCCCGATCTTGCCTTCAACCCGGCCTTCCTCAAGAAGGTGGACGAGCTCGAGCTGTCGGTGCGTTCGGCCAACTGCTTGAAGAACGACAACATCGTCTATATCGGCGATCTCGTGCAGAAGACGGAAGCCGAAATGCTGCGCACGCCGAACTTCGGCCGCAAGTCGCTCAACGAGATCAAGGAAGTGCTGGCGCAGATGGGCCTGCATCTCGGCATGGAAGTGCCGGGCTGGCCGCCGGAGAACATCGAAGAGCTCGCCAAGCGCTTCGAGGATCACTACTAACAGGGGACAGTGATCAGAAGTCAGTAGTCAGAATACCTTCTGATCCCTGATTTCTGATGGCTGGTGACTGACACATGCGTCACGGCAAGGTTCACCGCAAGCTCGGCAAGACGCCCGCGCATCGCAAGGCCATGTTCGCCAACATGTGCGCCGCGCTGATCAAGCACGAGCAGATCGTCACCACGCTGCCCAAAGCGAAGGAGCTTCGCCCCATCGTGGAGAAGCTCGTCACGCTGGCCAAGAAAGGCGGGCTTGCCGCCCGCCGTCAGGCGATCTCGGAAATCCGCGATGTCACGCAGGTCAAGAAGCTGTTCGAGGTGCTCGGCCCCCGCTACAAGGACCGCAAGGGCGGCTACACCCGCGTGCTCAAGGCCGGCTTCCGCTACGGCGACAATGCGGCGAATGCCGTGATCGAATTCGTCGATCGTGACGTCGAGGCCAAGGGCAAGGACTCCGGACCGGTCCAGGAAAAGAAGGTCGAGGAGCAAGAGGCCGTCCCGGCCTGAGCGCGGGACGGTTCGCAATTCACAAGGGCGGCGGTTTCGCCGCCCTTTTTTATTTTCTACGGTGCCGGTCCGCCGAACTGTCTGTATAATCCCCGCAAAATGCTTCGGGGAGGAACCATGATCCGGCTCATCATCGCATTCGTCGCGCTTGCCGCGTTCGGCGGCTTGGCCAACGCACAATCAGATTTGGTCAAGCGCGGCGACTATCTGGTCAACGGCGTGCTCACTTGCGGCAATTGCCATTCGCCGAAGGGGCCGACCGGCGATATCGCCGGCAAGGAATTCTCCGGCGGCCTGTCCTGGGATGAGCCGCCGTTCAAGGTGACGGCGCCGAATATCACGCAGGACAAGGAAACCGGCATCGGCAATTGGACCGACGCCCAGATCAAGACGCTGATGCGCACCGGCGTCCTGCCGAACGGCGCACACGGCGCCATGATCATGCCGACCGGCTTTTATCACATCATGACCGAGCGCGACCTCGACGCCGTGGTTGCTTATCTGCGCACGATCAAGCCGATCAACAACAAGGTCGCCGATCCGATCTACAAGATGCCGCAGGTCGAGCACGTCATTCCGGGCGGCGAGAAGCCTTTCACCGAAGCCGACATGAACGACAAGGTGAAGAAGGGCTTCTATCTCGTCACCATCGCCCATTGCATGGAATGTCATACGCCGATGGAGAAGGGCGTGCGGCTGTGGACCACCCGGCTCGGCGCCGGCGGCTTCGACTTCCCCGGCCCGTGGGGCGTTTCGACCTCGCGCAACATCACCCAGAGCAAGGACAAGGGGCTCGGCAACTGGACCGACGCGGAGATCAAGCGGGCCATCACCACCGGCGTCAGCCGGGACGGCAGCAGGCTCAAGCCGCCGATGGGCTTCCATTATTACGCCACCATGACGGCCGACGACCTCGACGCCATTGTGGCCTATCTGCGGACGGTGCCGGCGCAGCAGTAGGGCGCCTGCCGTACGCGCATGCGCGTCATGTCGATGCGGAGGTCGCTCGCCCAATGAGCGACCTGATCCGCTTCGCGTCGGCCGGCGTTGCCGGACTGTAGATCACCAGACCGAGATCTGGCCGGCCGTCGACCGCGAAGGAGGAATATTCGAGCCCGATCATGCCAGCGCGCGGATGCTTGAGATACTTGGTGCCTTCGCCGTAATTGCGCACATCGTGCTCGCGCCACATCGCTGCAAAGTCGGGGCTCGCGGCGCTGAGTTCATCGACCAGCGTCTTGACCTTGTCTGACGCGCCGGCGCGCGCGGCGTCGGCGCGAAACGCGGCGACGACGAAACGCGCAACCTCCTCCCAGTGTGGCTGCCGGGCGCGATTGCGGGGATCGCAGAAGATGATGCGCAGGATATTGCGTTTGGCGGGCGGCAGCGCGCCGTAATCGGTGAGCACGGCCGCCGCCGCCTTGTTCCAGGCGACGACATCCCAGGTCGCCGTCTTCACGATCGCGGGATTCAACTCCAGCGCATCGAGCACGCGCTGCAGGCGCGACGAAACGCCGTCAGCCCCCTGATAACGGACCTCGGGCGGACGGCCGAGGCCGAGCAGGAACAGGTGCTCGCGCTCGACGTCCGTCAGCATCAGCGCGCGGGCGATGCGGTCGAGCACGTCGGCCGAGGGCGCGCCGCCACGCCCTTGTTCGAGCCACGTGTACCAGGTGGCGCTGACATTGGCGCGTTGCGCGACTTCTTCGCGGCGCAGGCCGGGTGTCCGGCGACGCCTCAAAGGCAGGCCGAAGGCGGCCGGGTCGAGTTTGGCCCTTCGGTCCTTTAAATAAGCGCCCAGCCGCTTTTCGTCCGCCGCCCGCATCGGCATCCTGTTAAAAATTATACCTGTATAACGTCACTTATTTACCCGGATATTTGTACGCCCATATTCGCCTCCGGCAAAGCTGGAGACTCCTCACATGCGAATTTTCGTCACTGGCGCGACCGGCTTCGTCGGCGCTGCCGTCGTCAGCGAACTCATCGGTGCCGGCCACACGGTGGTGGGTCTTGCCCGTTCGGATGCGGCTGCCGTTTCCCTTCTTGCCGCGGGCGCCGGAGTGCACCGCGGTTCGATCGACGATCCCGACAGCCTGCGCCGCGGTGCGGATGCGGCCGAAGCCGTGATTCACACGGCCTTTAATCACGACTTCTCGACATTCAAGGAGAACTGCGAAGCCGACAGGCGCGCCATCGCGGCGATGGGTGCCGCGCTCGCAGGCTCGAACCGCCCATTCATCGTCACGTCGGCAACCGGGATCCTCGCAGGCCGCGTTGCGACCGAAGACGACGCGCCGCCCGCGGACGGACCCAACCCGCGCAAGGCATCGGAAGAAGCGGCGGCCGAAGCCGTCGCGCGCGGCGTCCGCGCGATGGTCGTGCGTCTGCCGCAGGTGCACGGGGATGGCGATCACGCATTCGTCCCGACGCTCATCAAACTGGCGCGCGAGAAAGGCGTGTCGGCATATGTCGGCGATGGCGGCAATCGCTGGCCCGCCGTCTACCGGTTCGATGCCGCGCGGCTGTACCGGCTGGCCGTCGAGAAGGGCAGGTCGTTGCGCTACCACGCGGTGGCCGAGAGCGGCGTCCCCGTTCGCGCCATTGCCGAGGTGATCGGCCGGCGTCTGAAGGTGCCGGTCGTGAGCAAAACGCCGGGTGAGGCAGCCAGCCATTTCGGATGGTTCGCACATTTCGCCGGCGCCGATATGCCGGCTACGAGCGAGAGCACCCGGAGCGAACTCGGCTGGCAGCCGAGCGGCCCGGAACTCCTGCCAGACATCGATCGGCCGATCTATTTCCAGGATTGACCGGTTGGCGGCGCTCACCACCCGGCGACCACCACCTTGCCGGTGGTGCGGCGGCTTTTGCACCAAGCCGCGCGCCTCGCGCAGGTTGGCGGCGTTGATTGGCGTGATCTCCTTGGCCATCTGGGCGCGCATGCGCACCTTGGTGTCGAGAGGGTTGACCGAGACCGCCTTAATCGCCACGGCGGGGGCGGGGACGGGCTTGTCGGCGGTGAAATCGATCAACGAATCCTTATCGGTGACGGGCGGGGATTTGTGCTATCGACGGCTTTCGTGGGGCACTCCAAAGACTGGACATGGATGCCCCCATGCCGCGATTGGACGGACTATTGCAAGGACCGGAAAAATCGGCGGAATCGACTAGGACGTCTTCATTCGGCCCCGCCCAGGGCCTATATCCGCGCCACCTGCCGGAGAGATTCGCGATGGCCCCGACTGCCCACGTCCGCCTTGTTTTGGCGATTGCCTGCGCGCTCGCGGCGCCTGCCCAGGCGCAGCAGCGCTTCGTGCCGACGCAAAGCGAGCTGCGCGCATCCTATGCCCCGATTGTGCACCGCGTGGCGCCCGCGGTGGTCAACGTCTACGCGGCCAAGGTCGTGCGCAACCAAAATCCGCTGTTCGACGACCCGATCTTCCGCCGTTTCTTCGGCGTGCCGGGTAACGGCGGCAACCAGTTGCAGCGTTCGCTCGGCTCCGGGGTGATTGTCGACGCCTCCGGCCTGGTCGTCACCAACGTTCACGTCATCGAAGGCGCCGACGAGGTCAAGGTGTCGCTCGCCGACAAGCGCGAGTTCGAAGCCACGATCGTGCTCAAGGACAAGCGCAGCGATCTCGCGGTGCTCAAGCTGAAGACCGCGCGCGAGCGCTTTCCCACGCTCGACTTCGCCAATTCCGACGCGCTGCAGGTCGGCGACGTCGTGCTCGCCATCGGCAATCCGTTCGGCGTCGGGCAAACGGTGACGCACGGCATCGTCTCGGCGCTGGCGCGCACCCAGGTCGGCATCACCGACTACCAGTTCTTCATCCAGACCGACGCCGCCATCAACCCGGGCAATTCGGGCGGCGCGCTGGTCGATCTCGACGGCCGCCTCGTCGGCATCAACACCGCCATCTTCTCGCGCTCCGGCGGCTCGCAGGGCATCGGCTTCGCCATTCCCGCCAACATGGTGAAAGTGGTGGTGGCGTCCGCCGAGCACGGCGGCAAGGCGGTCGAGCGGCCGTGGCTCGGCGCCAGGCTGCAGGCGGTCACGCCCGATATCGCCGACAGCCTCGGGCTCAAGACGCCGACCGGCGCACTGATCGCCAGCGTCGAGCGTGACAGCCCGGCTGCGGAGGCCGGGCTCAAGCCCGGCGACGTCATCCTTTCGATCGACAAGCAGACGGTCGACGACCCAAGAGCCTTCGACTACCGCTTCGCCACTAAGCCGCTCGGCGGCGCGGCCGAACTCGGCCTGCTGCGCAACGGCAAGGAATTTGCCGCGCGGGTGGCGCTGCGCACCGCCCCGGAGGCGCCGCGCGACGAGATTACCATCCGGTCGCGTTCGCCGTTTTCCGGCGCCAAGGTCGCGAACCTGTCGCCGGCGCTGGTCGATGAGCTGCAGCTGCGCAATGCCGAGGAGGGCGTGGTCATCCTCGATGTCGACGACGGCTCCTATGCCAGCAATGTCGGCTTCCGCCGCGGTGACGTCATCGTGTCGGTCAACGGCCAGAAAATCGCCAAGACGGGCGATCTCGCGCGCGTGACCGAGGCCCCCAATCGCACCTGGCGCATCCTCATCAACCGCGGCGGCCAGCAGATTTCCGCCGTCTTCAACGGATGACACCGCGCGCCAAATCCGGACCGACGCTGTTCGCCGCCGCCGGCCTCGACAAGGATGCGCCGCGCCCGCTGGCCGATCGCCTGCGCCCGCAAAAACTGGACGAGGTGGTCGGCCAGGACCACCTGCTCGGTGCCGACGGTGCGCTGACGCGCATGCTGTCGACGCGCTCGCTCGGCAGCCTCGTGTTCTGGGGGCCGCCCGGCACCGGCAAGACCACGGTGGCCCGGCTTTTGGCGCAAGCGACCGACCTGCATTTCGAGCAGATTTCGGCGATCTTCACCGGCGTCGCCGACCTGAAGAAAGTGTTCAAGGAGGCGCGCAAGCGCCGCGAGCTGGGGCAGGGCACGCTGCTGTTCGTCGACGAGATCCACCGCTTCAACCGCGCCCAGCAGGATTCGTTCCTGCCGGTGATGGAGGACGGCACCATCATCTTGGTCGGCGCCACCACCGAGAATCCTTCGTTCGAGCTCAACGCGCCGCTGCTGTCGCGCGCCCGCGTGCTGGTGTTCAAATCGCTCGATCATGCCGCGATCGAGAAACTGCTGGCGCGCGCCGAAACGATCGAAGGCCGCAAGCTGCCGCTCGATACGGAAGCGCGCACCCAGCTCATCGGCATGGCCGACGGCGACGGCCGCGCCGCGCTCACCCTCGCCGAAGAAGTCTGGCGCGCAGCGCGCAAGGGCGAGCAGTTCACCGCCGCGCAATTGCAGGAGATCGTGCAGCGCCGCGCCCCGCTCTACGACAAGAGCCAGGACGGCCACTACAATCTGATCAGCGCGCTGCACAAGTCGGTGCGCGGCTCCGACCCGGACGCCGCGCTTTATTATCTCTGCCGCATGCTCGATGCCGGCGAGCCGCCGCTCTACATCGCCCGCCGCGTCGTGCGCATGGCGATCGAGGACATCGGCATGGCCGATCCGCAGGCCCTCGTCATCGCCAATGCGGCGAAGGACGCCTACGACTTCCTCGGCAGCCCCGAAGGCGAACTCGCCATCGCCCAGGCGGTGATCTATGTCGCCACCGCGCCGAAATCGAACGCCGGCTATGCCGCCTACGGCGCCGCCATGCGCACCGCCAAGCAAGCCGGCTCGCTGCTGCCGCCCAAGCACATCCTCAACGCGCCGACCAAGCTGATGCAGGAGGAAGGCTACGGCCGCGGCTACGCCTACGACCACGACGCCGAAGAAGCCTTCTCCGGACAGAACTACTTCCCCGATGCGCTGCCGCGGCAGACCTTCTACAATCCGCCCGAGCGCGGCTTCGAGCGCGAAATCAGGAAGCGCCTGGACTATTGGGCCAAGCTGCGGAAAGAGCGGGGCGGCAATGGCTAGATCCCGGCTCTGGCCGGCGGCCGCCGTTCTGGCCGTCATCGGCACGGCGCAAGGGGCCGAATCGATGAGCGGCCGCTGGGCGGAGGATGCCGCCGCCTGCGCCGCGTTCGGCGCCGCGAAATCGCCGCTCGTCGTCTCCGACACCGCGATCCGCTGGCGCGACGAGACCTGCCGCACCGGCCGGCAATACCGCACCGGCGACACGCTGCACCTCGAGGCTTTCTGCCATGGCGATGCCGGCGAGCGCACCATCCCGGTGTCGCTGCGGCTTGCCGGCGACCGCATCGTCGTCAATTGGGCGCGCGTGCTACAAGGCCAGCTGCAACGCTGCCGTTAGGGACTGAAGCCAGCCATGATCGATCTCGACGCCTATTGCCGCCGCATCGGCTATTCCGGCCCGCGCCAGGCCACGCTCGACACCTTGCGCGAATTGCACAAACTGCATCCGCAGGCGATCCCGTTCGAGAACCTCGACCCGCTGCTCAAGCGGCCGGTCAAGCTCGACCCGGCCTCGCTGCAGGCCAAGTTGGTCGAGGGCGGCCGCGGCGGCTACTGCTTCGAGCACAACACGCTGTTTGCCAATGTGCTGCGCCAGCTCGGCTTTACGGTGCAGGAAGCGACCGCGCGGGTGCGCTGGAACGTGGCGGCGGATGTCAAGACACCGCGCGTGCATTGCCTTCTGTTTGTCGAGGCGGAGGGCGACGACTACCTGGTCGATGTCGGCTTCGGCGGCAACGTCTTGACCGCGCCGCTCAAGCTCGACGCGCGCGGCGCGCAGGCGACGCCGCACGAGGAGTTCCGTCTTGTCGACGAGGACGGCCGGGTCGTGCAGGAGGCGAAGATCAACGGCGCCTGGACGCCGCTCTACGCCTATGACTTCGCCGAGACCCACCCGGCCGATTATGAAATGGGCAACTGGCTGACCTCGACGCATCCCAATTCGATCTTCGTCAACGGCCTGCTCGGCGCCCGCGCCGAGCCGGGCAGGCGCTATGCGCTGCGCGACAACCAGCTGTCGATCCACAACGTCGGCGGCGGCAGCGAGAAGCGCATGCTCGATGCGCGCGAACTGCGCGACGCGCTCGCCGACCTGTTCAAGGTGCGGCTTGCCGGTCTCGACGGGCTCGATGCGGCGCTGACGCGCCTTGCCGCGGGCACGGCATGAGCCGGCGCGGCCGAAGCCGCAACGGCCCGCGCCAGCCCGGCGGCGGGCGGCAGGAGGCGGGGCCGCGGCATCGCGACCGCAACAGGGACCGCAAGCGCGATCCCGGCGAGGCCGGCAAGCGCCGCGGGCGCTTCGCTGCTCCCTCACCCCGCGAGCGGGGAGAGGGTTGGGATGAGGGGGCCTCTCGCGATTCTCGACCTCGCAGCCATTCCCCCCCACCCGACCGCCATCGCTCCGCTCCGGCGGTCGACCTCTCCCCGCAGGCGGGGAGGGGTGAAGCAGCCCGCGTGCAAACCGTGACCGTCAGCGCCGACGAAAACAACATGCGCGTCGACCGCTTCTTCGAAGCGCGCTTTCCCGGCCTGTCCTTCAGCCACATCCAGCGCATCATCCGCAAAGGCGAGGTGCGCGTGAACGGCAAGCGCACCCAGCCCAAGGCGCGCCTCGAGACCGGTCAGGCCGTGCGGGTGCCGCCGCTGACGCTCGCCCCGCCCAAGCCGCGCGACGATGCGCCGGCGGCACAGAAGGATCGCGCTTTCCTCAAGGACATCACGCTGTATGAGGACGACGACGTCATGGTCCTCAACAAGCCGATGGGGCTTGCGGTGCAGGGCGGCTCCGGCACCACGCGCCATGTCGACGGCATGCTGGCGGCATTGCGCGGTCCGCATCGGGACGCGCAGCGCCCGCGTCTGGTGCACCGGCTCGACAAGGACACTGCCGGCTGTCTGCTCATCGCCAAGACGCGCTTTGCCGCCGCCGCCTTGTCCAAGACCTTCCGCTCGCGCTCGGCGCGCAAGATCTACTGGGCGCTGGTCGCCGGCGTGCCGCGCCCGCATCAGGGCCGCATCTCGACCTTCCTCGCCAAGGAGGAGCGGGTCGAGGACAGTTTCATGCGCATCGCCAGGCACGGCGAGAAGGACGCCGTCCATGCCGTCACCTATTACGCCGTGGTCGAGACCTCGGCGCAGAAACTGGCCTGGGTGTCGCTCAAGCCGGTGACCGGCCGCACCCATCAATTGCGCGCGCATATGGCCCATATCGGCCATCCGATCGTCGGCGACCCGAAATACTTCAACAAGGAGAACTGGGAACTCCCCGGCGGCATCCAGAACGTGCTGCACCTTCTGGCGCGCCGGATCGTGGTGCCGCATCCGCGCGGCGGCGTCATCGACGTGTCGGCGCCGCTGCCGCCGCACATGCAGCAGACCTGGAACCTGCTCGGTTTTGATGCCGGGCGTTATGATCCGATCGTCGAGGCCCCGGAAGAGGAGTAGCGGCGATCCCGCAATGCGCCTATCTATGAGCGATGCGCCGCACATCGCTCTTCGCCGTGCTGGCCTTTGCCGTCGCCGCGCCGGCGCTTGCCATTGAGCCGGATGCCAGCGGCACGATCAACATCATGCGGCCGGAGCCGGGGACACCGGCTGCGAAACAGCGCCCTGCGCGCAAGCGCCCGGCCCGGGATGAAAGGCAGCCAGCTCCCAACGGCTACGGCGTCAAACAGGATACCCGGCGCGGTTCGTCCAATCCGGTCTACCCGGTCCCGCTGCCCCGACCCCAGGCGCCGGCGCCGGTACCGCGCATCGAAACGCCGTCGCAGCGCGCGACGGTGCCGCCGGCGATGGTGGTGCCGCAGACCGGCCGCGTGCTGCCCAATCTGGGCGCGGGAAGACCCGAGACGTCGCAGGATAAGGCGGTGCGCTGTGCGCACCAGGCCGGCGTCTATGGCCCGAACCTCACCGGCAATCCGAGCGCCTATATCGGCAGTTGCATCAACCAGTGACCCTCGGCCGGCTGAGGTTCAGATTTCCTCCATCACCTGAGCATAGGAAATGAGCGCAAACAGCGCCGTGCCGCCGACCACATTGCCGACCAGCGCCGGCACGAAGAACTGCCACAGCATCTGCCACCAGGCCCAGTCGCCCGACAGTACCAGCAGGTTTGCCTCCATCGAGCCGGCGACGATGTGGGTGAAGCTGCCGACGGCAATCAGCCAGGTCATCAGCGCGACGACGGCAAACTTGGCGCCTTCGGCGCTCGGCATCATCCACACCGTGGCCGCGATCAGGAATCCCGAGGTGACGCCGCGAAAGGCCATCTCCCACCAGCTGACGGCGAGCAGCATGCGGCTGATCGACAACATGGCTTGCTTGGTCTCGCCCGGCAGCACCGGCGTGTAGCGGCAGAAGGCCGCGGCAAACAGCGTGCCGGCGAAGTTGGCCGCCAGCACGATTGCCCACAGCCGCAGCATGCG
>Ga0209581_1001008_pt1 | contig 38801 bp, 37 predicted proteins | sample Coa_R2_FD_187160 | JGI IMG/M metagenome (GOLD analysis project Ga0209581, IMG submission 187160) | Surface soil microbial communities from Centralia Pennsylvania, which are recovering from an underground coalmine fire - Coalmine... | ecosystem: Environmental > Terrestrial > Soil > Unclassified ...
CGCTCGCTGCCGCGCCGCGCCTAGACCAGCTCGACCCCGGCGGCGCGCATCGCCGCCAGCGCCTTGGCCAGCGAGCCGTCGAGGTCGATCGCCCGGCAGGCGTCCAGCGCGACGCGGGTGGCAAACCCGGCCTCGACGCTGTCCAGCGCCGAGAACAGCACGCAGAAATCGGTCGCCAGCCCGCACAGGGTGATGCGCTCGAAGCCGCGCTCGCGCAGATAGCCGGCGAGCCCGGTCGGCGTCTTGCGGTCGTTCTCGCGGAACGCCGAGTACGAATCGATCGCCGGGTGGAACCCCTTGCGCACGACCAGCTCGGCGTGCGGGATCGCCAGGTCGCGATGGAACGCGGCGCCCGCGGTGCCCTGGACGCAATGGTCGGGCCACAGAATCTGGCGGCCGTAATCGAGCTCGATCTCGTCGAACGGGGCCTTGCCCGGATGGGCGCTGGCAAACGAGGCGTGGCCCGGCGGATGCCAGTCCTGGGTCACGACGACGTGGGCGAAATCCCGGGCGAGGCGGTTGACCGCGGCGATCGCCGCATCGCCGTCGGGCACCGCCAGGGCCCCGCCGGGGCAGAAATCGTTTTGCGGATCGGTCACCAGCAGAACGTCTCGGTCGCGATTCATGCTTGTCTCCGCGCCGTCAACTTGCCCCAATATCGGCTTTGCGGGCGCCGCTCACCAGAGGCGCGAGGGGGAGGAAACCGATGCTGGCATGGTTCAAGGACCTGACCGCGAAAGAGCGCAGCACGATGCTCGCCTGCTTCGGCGGCTGGTCGCTCGACGCCTTCGACGTGCAGATGTACAGCTTCGTCATCCCGACGGTGATCGGGCTGTGGAGCCTGTCGAAGGGCGAAGCCGGCCTGATCGGCACGGTGACCCTGCTGATCTCCTCGTTCGGCGGCTGGTTCAGCGGCACGCTCGCCGACCGCTTCGGCCGGGTGAAGATGCTGCAGATCACCATCCTGTGGTATTCGATCTTCACCTTTCTCTGCGCCTTCGCCCAGAATTTCGACCAGCTCTTCATCCTGCGCGCGCTGCACGGCTTCGGCTTCGGCGGCGAGTGGGCCGCCGGCGCGGTGCTGATGGGCGAGGTGATCCGCGACAAGTATCGCGGCCGCGCGGTCGGCCTGGTGCAGACCGGCTGGGCGGTCGGCTGGGGCGCCTCGGCGCTGGTCTATACCGCAGTCTACTGGCTGCTGCCCGAGGCGCTGGCCTGGCGCGTCTTGTTCGGCATCGGGCTGGTCCCGGCGGTCTTCGTCATCTGGGTGCGCCGCCATATCGGCGAGTCGGAGGTCTACCAGACGCACCGGCGGACGCAGGAGCCGGTGGGCCTGTCGCACCTGTTCTCGGCCTTCCGCGGGCCGCACCTGGCGACCACCGTCAAGGTATCGCTGATGGTCGCCGGCGCCCAGGGCAGCGGCTACGCCCTCGGCATCTGGATGCCGGCCTATCTGCGCATGGTGCGCCACCTGTCCTCGACCAGCACCGGCGGGTTCCTGCTGGTGCAGATTCTCGGCGCGCTGCTCGGCTTTCTGCTCGGCTCCTATCTCGCCGACGCGATCGGCCGCAAGCAGACCTTCATGTGGTCGGCGATCCTCTCGTTTGTCGCCATCCTGCTCTACATGTTCGTGCCGATGGGCAATACCGCGCTGCTCTTCGCCGGGGTGCCGCTCTACATCGTGTTCCTGATGAAGTTCCCGCCGATGGGACCGTTCATGACCGAGCTGTTCCCCACCGAGCTGCGCGGCAACGCCCAGGGCTTCTGCTACAACTCCGGCCGGGCGATCGGTTCGTTCTTTCCCACCCTGGTCGGCTATCTGAGCCAGAGCATGGGCCTCGGCACCGCGATCGCGGTGTGCAGCGCGGTGGCCTCCGGCGTCATGATCCTGATGCTGCTGCTGTTGCCGGAGACGCGCGGCCGCAGCGTCAGCGGCAACGAGATCGCCGCGCCGGCCGATTAACCCGCCTCGGGCGCGGCGGCGTCGTCGACGATCAGCTGCACCACGTCGCCGCCGCGCCAGGTGTCGCGGCGCAGATGGCCGGCGAGGTGGACGGCGCGGCCGCGCCGCTCGGCGAGAAAGCGGCCGAGCGGCGTGTCGGCGGCGCGGAAGGCGATCGCGCCGAGCCGCTCCGGTCCCGCCGCGGGATCGGCCAACGTGCAGCGCAGGTGGCCGCTGCCGACCGGCTCGACATGGGCCAGGCGCACCCCGGCGAGGGCGAAGCGCGGCTCGGGATTGGCCGCGCCGAACGGGGCGAGCGCATCGATATGGCCGAGCAGCCCGGCCTGCGCCGCCGCGACCGACAGCGCCGCGTCGATCGACAGGCTGGGCACCAGGGCCGCCGGGTCGAGCCCGTCGCCGAGCCGTGCGGCGAGAAACCGGCGCAACTCCTCGACATGCTCGGCGGCGACGGTGAAGCCGGCGGCCATCGCGTGGCCGCCGCCGCTGGCGAGGAGGCCCTGCTGGCGCGCGGCGATCACCGCCGGGCCGAGCGGCACGCCCGGCACCGAGCGGCCGGAGCCCTTGCCGATGCCGCCGTCGAGCGCGACCACGCAGGCCGGCCGCTCGTAGCGCTCCCTGAGGCGCGCGGCGACGATGCCGATGACCCCGGGATGCCACCCCTCGCCCGCGGCGAACACCAGGCACGGCGATTGCGGCACCGCCTCGACCGCGGCGATCGCCGCGGCCAGGGTCGCCGCCTCGATGTCGCGGCGCTCGCGGTTGTAGGCGTGCAGCCGCTCGGCCCATTCGGCGGCCAGCGCCGGGTCGTCGGTGGCGAGCAGCCGCGCCCCGAGATCGGCGGCGCCGACCCGGCCGCCGGCATTGACCCGCGGCCCCAGCCCGAAGCCGAGGCGGTAGGCATCGACCGGGCCGGTCAGCCCGGCCGCGGCGGTCAGCGCGGCGATGCCGGCATTGCCGCCGCCGCGCATCACCTTGATGCCCTGGCCGACCAGCGCGCGGTTGAGCCCGGTGAGCGGCACCACGTCGCACACCGTGCCGAGGGCGACGAGGTCGAGCCAGCCCAGCAGGTCCGGCTCGCTGCGCCCGGCGTACCAGCCGGCCTGCCGCAATGCCCGGTTCACCGCGACCGCGAGCAGAAAGACCAGCCCGACCGCGGCCAGGTTCTTGTGCGGGCTGTCGTCGTCGAGCCGGTTCGGGTTGACGATCGCGACGGCCGGCGGCAGGCGCGGCTCGGCGACATGATGGTCGACGACGATGACGTCGAGACCGTTCGCCGCCGCCGCCGCCAGCGGCTCGTGCGCGGTGGTGCCGCAATCGACGGTGACGACGAGGCCCGCGCCCTCCTCCTGGAGCCGGGCGAGCGCGGCGGCGTTGGGGCCGTAACCCTCGCGCAGGCGGTCCGGCACATAGATGCCGCAATCGCCGCCGACCGCGCGGAAGAAGCGGACGAGAAGCGCCGCCGAGGTGGCGCCGTCGACATCGTAATCGCCGAACACGACGACTTTCTCGCCGCCGCGCAGCGCCGCGACGAGGCGCGCCGCCGCCTTGTCCATGTCCTTCAGATGCGACGGGTCGGGAAGCTGGTCGCGCAGGCGCGGCGCCAGGAACAGCGGCGCGGTGTCCGGCCCGACGCCGCGCTGCGCCAGGAGCCGGGCGACGAGCTCGGGCAGGCCCAGCCGCGCGGCCAGCGCCGCGGCGCCGTCCTCATCGCCGCGCCGGTGCCAGCGCCGGCCGCACACCGAGCGCTCGACCCCGAGAAACGCCGCGCCCGCCAATCGCCCCTCCCCCGCCGCGCGATCGCCGCAGCATAGCGATTGTGCACCGGGCAAAGGGCGCCGCGTCGCGGCCCTCGGGCCACGGCGCCAGAGGCTTGATCGGGCTGGCTATTCTACCCGGTGCCGGGACGCGCCGCGCGGCGCCGCCGCGACGGCGCCGGCGGATTCGGCCGACTCGCCCCGGCTCACCGGGCGAAGGCGGCGAAGTCCGGCTTGCGGGCGAGGTCGTGATAGGCCTCGATGTAGCGCACCGTGCCGCTTTTCGAGCGCATCACCACGGAATGGGTATAGGCGCCGCCGGCAAAGCGCCGCACCCCCTTCAGCATGGTGCCGTTGGTGACGCCGGTGGCGGCGAACATCACGTCGCCCGAGGCCAGCTCCGTCAGGCCGTATTTGCGGTCGAGGTCCTCGATGCCGAGGCGGCGGGCGCGGCCGCGCTCGTCGTCGTTGCGGAACAGCAGGCGGCCCTGCATCTGGCCGCCGATGCAGCGCAGCGCCGCGGCCGCGAGCACGCCTTCCGGGGCGCCGCCCGAGCCGCAATACATGTCGATGCCGGTGTCCGGGCTCGCGGTGGCGATGACCCCGCCGACATCGCCGTCGCCGATCAGCATGATCCGCGCCCCGGCCTCGCGCACCTTGGCGATCAGCTCGGCATGGCGGGGCCGGTCGAGGATGCAGACGACCAGGTCGGAAATCTCCCGGCCCTTGGCGCGGGCGAGGTTCTTCAGGTTGTTGGCCGGGGTCTCGTCGAGATCGACGAGGTGGTCGGGCAGCCCGCCGCCGACCGCGATCTTGTCCATGTAGACGTCGGGGGCGTTGAGAAATCCGCCGGCATTGGCGAAAGCCAGCACCGCCAGCGCGTTGGGCAGGCCCTTGGCGGTGATCGTCGTGCCTTCGAGCGGGTCGAGCGCGATGTCGATCCTGGGTCCCTTCCCGGTCCCGACCTTCTCGCCGATATAGAGCATCGGCGCCTCGTCGCGCTCGCCCTCGCCGATCACCACGGTGCCGTCGATCTCGAGCGTGTTGAGCGCCTGCCGCATCGCATCGACGGCGGCCTGATCGGCCGCCTTCTCGTCGCCGCGGCCCATCAGCCGCGAGGCCGACAGGGCGGCGATCTCGGTGGCGCGAACGGCTTCCAGCGCAAGGTGGCGGTCCATCTTCGGTTCGTCGGCCACGGTTCCCTCCCAGCTCTCGCTTTAAAAGTCCTCGATGCGGATCATCAGCGGCGGTTCGAGCACGGTCGGCAGCCCGGCGATGCGCGCGAGGGCGCGGCGCATGCCGGCCTCGACCGTGGCATGCGTGGTCAGCACCACGGGCACGGTTCCGCCGGGGGCGCGGCCGTGCTGCAGCATCGATTCCATCGACACCTGCTCGTCGCGCAGGGCGGCGGCGACATCGGCGATGACGCCGGGCTGGTCGCGTACCATCAGCCGGATGTAATACGCGCCTTCGTGCCGATCCATCGGCGCTCCCGGCAGGTCCTGCAAATCCGCAGCGGGTACCCCGAACGGGGGAACGAAGCGGCCGGCGGCGATGTCGACGAGATCGGCGGCGACCGCCGAGGCGGTCGGCAGCCCGCCGGCGCCGCGCCCGTGCAGCATGACCCGGCCGACGAAATCGCCCTCGGCGACAACCGCGTTGAACACCCCGTCGACCGCGGCGATCGGCGCCCGCCGCGACACCAGGCAGGGATGCACCCGCTGTTCGAGCCCGTGCTCGGCAAGCCGGGCGATGCCGAGCAGCTTGATGCGGTAGCCGAGCTCCTCGGCAAAGTCGATGTCGAGCCGCGAGATGCGGCGGATGCCCTCGACATGGACGCCGTCGGGATCGACCGGCCGGCCGAAGGCGACGCTGGCGAGAATGGTCAGCTTGTGCGCGGCGTCGAACCCGTCGATGTCGAAGCTCGGATCGGCTTCGGCATAGCCGAGCTGCTGCGCCTCGGCGAGCACCTCGGCGAAGTCGCGGCCGCTTTCGCGCATCGTCGTCAGGATGTAGTTCGAGGTGCCGTTGAGGATGCCGTAGACCCGGGTGAAGCGGTTGCCGGCGAGCCCCTCGCGCAGGGTCTTGACGATCGGGATGCCGCCGGCGACCGAGGCCTCGAAGGCGAGCGCGACGCCGGCCTTCTCGGCAAGCCCGGCGAGCCGGGTGCCGTGATGCGCGATCAGCGCCTTGTTGGCGGTGACGACATGCTTGCCGCGGGCCAGCGCGGTCTCGACCACGGCGAGGGCGGCGCCGTCGCTGCCGCCGATCAGCTCGACGACGACATCGATCCCGGGATCGGCGGCCATCGCCACGGCATCGTCGAACCAGCGCGCCGCCGACAGGTCGACGCCGCGGTCGCGAGCGCGGTCGCGGGCCGACACGGCGGCGAGGGCAAGCCCGCGCCCGGCGCGCGCCGCCAGCAACCCGGCCTGGCCGGTGAGCAGCCGGGCGGTGCCGGCGCCGACCGTGCCAAGCCCGGCTAGGGCGATCTGCAGCGGGGGTTGGGTCACGGCGCGAGCTGCACCTCGATCCGCCCGGGCAGCGTGCCCGCCCGGGCCGGCGTCGCCGAGGTCGAAATCTTGCCGACCGGAATGCCGGCATCGGCGAGAAACCGGGTGACCGCCTGGGCGCGGTCGAGCGCCGCGCGGTAGGTATCGAGCTGGTCTCCGCCACCGCCCGCGCTGGCGTAGACGATCACCCGCACCGTGCCGGGATGGTCGCGGTATTGCGCCGCGACCCGGCCGAGCTTCGCCTTGTCGGCGGCGCTGAGCCCGGCGGCGGGATTGGGAAAATCGAGCGTCGCGAGGGTCGCCGCCGCGGGCTTCGCCGGCACCGGCGCCGGCGCCGGCCCGGCGGCGGCGAGCTGGGGCGGCGGCGGGGCGATCGCCGGCGGCGGCGGCGGCGCCTGCGGCCGCGCCTCGGCGACCGCCTGCGGGTTCAGCGCCTCGGCCGGGGTGGCGGGGGCGGCGGCGGGCCTCACCGGCGGCGGCGGCGGCGCCGGCCGCGACGCCTCGGGCGTCGGCGCGTTGCGGATCTCCGGCTGGGTCAGCGACGATTCCTTCGGCCCCGGCAGCGGCGGCTCGCCCGGCTTGCGCTCCGCCGCCGCGCGCTCGCCCGCGCCCGCGGCCTTGCCCGGTTCGGGCGGCGCGGCGGCGGCGCCGCCCTTCCCCGCCGGCGCGGCCGGAGCGGCGGCAGCCGCGGGCGCCGGCGGCTGCACCCCGTCATTGGCGGGAAAGCCGGGCAGCAGCTTCTGTTCGGTATAGCGCGCATGGCTGCTGTCGGCGATCAGGCTCCGGGTCAGCTTGTCGCGCTCGGACGCGGTCAGCGTCGGGATCGGCGGCGCCGGCACGCTGGCCAGGTTGGGATAGGGCTTGCCCTCGGCCGCCGCCAGGTTCCGCGTGTTCTCGACCAGGTTCGGATCCGGGTCGTTCTTGTCGGCCCCGGTCAGCGAGCGCCACGTATCGATCGGGTGGCAGGCGGCAAGCCCGGCGACCAGCGCGACGGCGACGACCTGCCGGAACCGGTTGTGCAGCACCATGTGTCACGTCCCAACGCGCACGCAAGGCGGCCTCGCGGTGCAGCCCCCGCGCGGCCGATGTATTCGATTTGCACCCGCCCGTCACTATATTCGATCCGTGCAGACGACGACAGACGATCCCGGCGGCGCCGGCGCGCCCGATCCGGCCGAGTGGGCGCGCAACCTGGCGACGATCGCCGAACGCAGCCGCCGCCTCGTCGCCGCGTTCCTCGCCCGCCAGAACGGCGGCGACGGGCCGGGCCTCGCCGACCCGACGGCGATCGGCGCGGCGTTCTTCGAGATGACGGCGCGGCTGATGGCCGATCCGAGCCGGCTGGCCGAAGCGCAGCTCGCCTGGTGGAAGGACGCGCTGACCCTGTGGCAGCGCACCGCCGAGCGCATGCTCGGCGGCGAGGCGGGCGAGCCGGTGATCGCCCCCGCGCCCGACGACCGCCGCTTCCGCGACCCGGCATGGTCCGAGAGCGCGGTGTTCGATTTCATCAAGCAGAGCTATCTGCTCGCCGCCCGCACCCTGCAGGGCACGGTCAGGAACGCCGCCGGGCTCGACGAGCACACCGCGCGCAAGGTCGATTTCTACACCCGGCAATTCGTCGATGCGCTGGCGCCATCGAACTTTCTGATGACCAACCCCGAGGTGCTGCGCGCCACCCTGGAGAGCCGCGGCGAGAACCTGGTCAAGGGGCTGGAAAACCTGCTCGCCGATCTCGAGCGCGGCAAGGGCCGGCTGGCGATCTCGATGACCGACATGGCGGCGTTCCGCCTCGGCGACAACATCGCCGCCTCGCCCGGCAAGGTGGTCTACCAGAACGATCTGATCCAGCTCATCCAGTACGCGCCGACGACCGAGACGGTACACCGGCGGCCGCTGCTGATCATCCCGCCGTGGATCAACAAGTTCTACATCCTCGATCTGCGGCCGCAGAACTCGTTCATCCGCTGGGCGGTGGCGCAGGGCCACACGGTGTTCGTCATCTCCTGGGTCAATCCCGACGCCCGGCTGGCCGAGAAGAGCTTTACCGATTACATGCGCGAAGGCCCGCTCGCCGCGCTCGACGCGATGCAGGCGGCGACCGGCGAGCGCGAGGCCAACGTCATCGGCTATTGCCTCGGCGGCACGCTGCTCGCCGCGACCCTCGCCTACATGGCGGCCAAGCGCGACAACCGCGTCAAGAGCGCGACCTATTTCGTGACGATGGTCGATTTCGCCGAGGCCGGCGACCTCGCCGTGTTCATCGACGAGGAGCAGCTAAAGGCGCTCGAAGCCCGCATGGACCGGAAGGGCTACCTCGAAGCCCGCGACATGCACCAGACCTTCAACCTCTTGCGCGCCAACGATCTGATCTGGTCGTTCGTCGTCAACAACTACCTGCTGGGCAAGCAGCCCTTCCCGTTCGACCTGCTGTACTGGAACGCCGATTCGACGCGCATGCCGGCGGCGATGCACAGCTTCTACCTGCGCAAGATGTACCAGGAGAACCGGCTGGCGCAGCCCGGCGGCATCGCCCTCGCCGGGGTGAAGATCGACCTGCGCAAGGTCAAGACCCCGTCTTTCATCGTCGCCACCCGCGAGGACCACATCGCGCCGTGGCGCTCGACCTACAAGGCGACGCAGCTCTACCGCGGCCCGGTCAAATTCGTGCTGTCGGCCTCGGGCCACATCGCCGGCATCGTCAACCCGCCCGGCGGCAAATACGGCCATTGGACGCGCGACGACAATCCGCCCGACCCCGACGAGTGGCTCGCCGGCGCCGCCGCGCATGACGGCTCGTGGTGGCCGCGCTGGGCCGAATGGGTCGCGCAATACGGCGGCGGCGAGGTCCCGGCGCGGCAGCCGGGCGACGGCCGGCTCGCGCCGATCGAGGACGCGCCGGGCTCTTACGCGAAGGTGCGGGCGGAGGACTGAGCGGCGCCCGCCGGGCGCGGCGCGCCGGGTCCGCCTGCGCTCGGTCGAGCGGCGAGGAGATCGCGATGGCGCCGGTACCCTCTCGGACAGCGAAGCGGCTGCGGCTCGCGGCCGGAGCGATCCTGCTCGCGGCGGGATGCGCGACGCCGCGGCCGGCGCCGCCGCCGGCGCTCGCGCCGAGCCAGGCCCGCCTCTGGTTCTACCGCGAATTCTCTCCGGCCGAGCCGGCCACCTCCGCCACCGTCAGGGTGAACGGGCGCGCGGTCGGCACCGCCACCCCCGGGCATCGCTTCTACCGCGATGTCGCGCCGGGGACCTACCACCTGGGCGTCGACAGCTACGCCGAGGCCGAGAACCGGGAACGCGACGTGACGCTCGCCCCGGGGCAGGAGCTGTTCGTCAAGATCGCGACGTTGCGCAACTGGGTCTCGGGCTTTCAGTTCGCCCGCGACACGTTCTACGTCTGGCCGGTGTCGGAGGCGGTCGGACGCGCCGAGATCGCCCAGACCGCCGACTGACGCGGCATCACCCGGCGCGGTATTCCGCCGCCAGCCGGCGGTAATGCTCCGGCACCCAGCGCATGTACTCGACCTCCTCGGGCTTCAGCGCGCGGGCGAAGCGCGCCGGGGTGCCGGCCCAGAGCTCGCCCGACCGCACCACCTTGCCCGGCGTCACCACCGCGCCGGCGGCGACCATCGCGCCGGTCTCGACGACGGCGCGGTCCATGACCAGCGCCTTCATCCCGACAAAGGCGCCGGGCTGCAGCGTGCAGGCGTGAAGCAGGGCCATGTGGCCGACCGCGGCACCCTCGCCGACCGTGCAGGCGATATGCTCGCCGCGGTCGAGGGTGACGTGGATCACCGTGCCGTCCTGGATGTTGGCGCCGGCGCCGATGCGGATCGCCGCGTCGTCGCCGCGGATGACGCAGTTGAACCAGATATTGGCGGCGGCGGCGATCTCGACATCGCCGACGACGACGGCGCCGGGCGCGACAAAGGCCTGCGGATGGATGCGCGGCAGGAGGTTACGGTAGGGCAGGACGATCGGCGCCATGGTCCCGGCCTACCTCAAATCGGGATGGCAACAAAGCGGTTTTCGCGGGGATCAACGGTTTCCGTCGCGCGCCCTTCTGCGCTATCGTTAGCGCCACGCTGACGGCAAGCGCTGCGACGGAGGAAATCCTGATGAGCGGAAACTTCGCACCTCTTTCGTGCCTGAACGGTGTCCGGGTCGTCGATCTGACCCAGTTCGAGGCCGGCCCGACCTGCACCGAGGCGCTTGCCTGGCTCGGCGCCGAAGTCGTCAAGATCGAAAACCCGAAGAGCGGCGACCCCGGGCGGCGCATCGCCAGCACCGATGCGAAGGCGCACGATTCGTTCTATTTCAAGATCCTCAACGCCAACAAGAAGTCGGCGACGGTCGATCTCAAGACCGAGCGCGGGGTTGAGCTGGTCAAAGAGCTGGTCAAAAAGGCGGACGTGTTTGCCGAGAATCTCGCCCCCGGCACGATCGAACGCCTGGGGCTCGGCTACGATGTGCTGAAGGAGATCAATCCCGGCATCATCTATTGCCAGGTCAAGGGCTTCGGCGAAGGCAGCCCGTACGAGAAGTCGCTCGCCTTCGACATGATCGCCCAGGCGGCGGGCGGCACGATGAGCGTCACCGGCGAGCCCGGCCGGCCGCCGGTCAAGCCCGGCTGCACGATCGGCGACACCGGCACCGGCATGCTGATGGCGATCAGCGTGCTCGGCGCGCTCTACGAAAAGAAGAGCACCGGTAAAGGCCGCCGCCTGCAGCTGGCGATGCAGGATTCGGTGATGCACTACATCCGCACCTCGTTTGCGGTGATGAACCAGCAGGGGAACAAGCAGGCGGCGCCGCGCATGGGCGCGCAATCGACCTCCGGCGCCCCGGCGCCGTGCGGCATCTATCCGTGCAAGCCGTTCGGCTACAACGACTATGTCTACATCTTCTGCAGCCGCGCCAATCCCGAGCACTGGGACCGCCTGCTGAAGGTGATCGGCCGCGAGGAGCTGATCGGCGACCCGCGCTTCGCCACCAACGAGGAGCGCAACAAGAACGAGGCGTTCATCAACGAGATCATCACCGAGTGGACGAAGAACCACACCAAGGAAGAGGCGATGCAGATCATCGGCGCCGCCGGGGTTCCGGCCGGCGCGGTGCACGACACCCTCGAATTGCAGAACGACCCGAGCTTCGAGGCGCGCGGCATCATGCAGGTGATGAAGCACCCCGACGGCGACTTCAAGTGCGAGACCTGGCCGGTGCGCTTCGACGGCAAGCCGCCCGAACTGAAGCCGTCGCCGAAGCTCGGCCAGCACACCGACGAGGTGTTCGCCTCGTGGCTCAACCTGAGCAGCGGCGAGATCGCGGCGTTGCGCGAAGCCCGGGTGATCGGCAACTAGGCCGATACGACGAACCGGCGGCCCGCGAAAGCGGGCCGCTTCGTTTTCCAGGAGGGGAGACCTCAGATGGCGGAACTGACCGGCTCGGAAATCCTTGCCCGCTGCCTCCGGCTCGAGGGGGTCAAGGACTGCTTCTTCATCATGGGCGGGCCGATGCTGCTGGCCGAAAGCTGCATGATCAAGGAAGGCATCCGGATGATCGACGTCCGCCACGAGCAGGCGGCGGCGTTCTCGGCCCAGGCCTATAGCCGGCTGACCCAGAAGCCGGCGATCTGCATGGCGGCGTCCGGCCCGGCGACGATCAACCTGGCCACCGGGCTCGCCAACGCGCTGATCGACTGCTGCCCGGTGATCGGCTTCGGCGGGTCGAGCCCGATCAGCCAGTTCGGCCGCCAGGTCTTCCAGGAAATCGACCAGATGGCGATCATGCGCGGCTGCGTCAAATACGCCGACCGCATCCACAACCTGAAGCGCATCCCGCAGCAGGTCAACTTCGCCTTCCAGAAGGCGATGAACGGCAAGCCCGGGCCGGTCTATCTCGATTGGCCGGGCGACGTGCTCTACGCCAAGATCGACGAGGAACTGGTCGATTGGAGCTATGCCGGGCGGCCGATCGTGCAGGCGCGGCCCTATGCCGAGCCGAAGGCGATCAACGCCCTGGTCGATGCGATCAACAGCGCCAAGCAGCCGATCATCGCCTCGGGCGGCGGGGTGATCTGGTCGCGCGCGTGGAACGAGATGCGCGAGTTCGTCGACAAGTCCGGCATCCCGTTCTACACGACGCCGCAGGGCCGCGGCGTGGTCCCCGACGACCACCCCTATTCCTACCTGACGATGCGCTCGACCGCGTTCCGCGACGCGGACCTGATCATCGTGCTCGGCACCCGCATGAACTACATCATCGGCCACGCCGCGCCGCCGCGCTTCAGCGCCACGGCCAAGATCGCGCGCATCGAGATCGACCCCGAGGAGCTCGGCACCTCGGCGCGCAATGTCGATATTCCCGTGGTCGGCGATTGCAAGAGCGTGCTGCAGCAGCTGATCGACGCGCTGCCGGCGAACACCGCCGACAAGTTCGCCGCCTGGCGGCGGAAGCTCGCCGACGGCGAGGCGGCGAAGCGCGCCGGCCCCGGCGGCAACTACCCGACCGACGGCGACATCCACCCGATCCGCCTGCTCGAAGAGGTCAGGAACTTCATGAAGCGCGACGCGATCATCGTCGTCGACGGGCAGGAGACGCTGAATTACGGCCGCCAGACGATCCCGACCTTCGAGCCGGCGCATCGGCTCAATTCCGGCCCGTTCGGCACGATGGGCGTCGGCCTGCCCTTCGCGGTCGGCGCCAAGGCGGCCTGCCCCGACAAGCAGGTGATCTGCTGCCACGGCGACGGCAGTTTCGGGCTCAATGCGATGGAGCTCGACACCGCGGTCCGGCACAAATTGCCGATCCTCGTCGTCATCTCGCTCAACGGCGGCTGGACCGCCGACCCGCAGCGCAACAAGCCCGGCCGCGATCTGGGCTATACCCGCTACGACAAGATGGCCGAGGGGCTCGGCTGCTACGGCGAATATGTCGAGAACCCGGAGGACATCCGCCCGGCGCTCGAACGCGCGCAGAAAAAGGTCGACGACGGCATGGTCGCCGTCGTCAACGTCAAGACCGATTACCGCGCCCGCGCCGGCACGGTGCAGTTCAGCGACTACTCGACCTGAGGCGCCGGGGGCGGCTGCGGCCGCCCCTCCCCGGCTATTGCCGCCGGGTCATCGAGATGCCGCAGCCGCGGCCGCTGCCCTCGAGGTCAGCGGCGGTGAAGCGGTCGCCGTCGAAGCGGCCCCGCAACTGGTGGGTGAAATGATCGCCGGAGGCATAAGGGGTGCCGGGCACGCCTCTCGCTACCCCTTCGACCACCAGCGACAGGCTGCCGTCCGGCGCGATCGTGCCGGACCCCGCCCAAGAGCCCGGTCTGCCGGCGGGGACGACATTGACGAAGGCGAACTGACCGTTTTTCACCTCGCCGACCATCGGCCGGGTAAAGGCCGGCATGTTCCGCCCCGGACCGCAGGAGTATTGCCCGGTCCAGAGGCCGTCGAAGCGCTTGGCCGGGTCGGGCGGGGGCGGCGGCGGCGGCGCCGGCTCCGGCGGCAGTTCCGGTTCGACCCGATGCCGCGGCGCCGGGTGATGCACCGGCGGCGGGGCGGGGCCGGGCGCCGACTGGAACGGGCTCTGCGCCTCGGCCGGAGCGGGTGCGGCGGCAAGAAGCGCCGCGACCACCGCGATGGCGGCACGCCGGGCCATCGCTATCCGGCGAGGCGCTTCAGCGCCGCGCGCGCCTCGGGATGGTTGTGCGCCGCGGCGCGCTCGTACCACGCCTTGGCGCGCGCGGCATCGGCGGCGATGCCGATCCCCCGCTCGTAAAGCACGCCGAGATCGTACATCGCGATCGCCTCGCCGCGCACCGCCGCGGCCCACCACATCAGCCGCGCCGCCGCCGGGTCGGGCTTGTTGGTGCCCCAGCCGCTTGCCGTCATCGTGCCGAGATTGGTCAGCGCCCGGGCATAGCCGTCGCCGCCGGCAAGCGCATACCAGTAGGCGGCCTCGGCCAGATTGGCCTTGACCCCCTTGCCGCTCTGGTAGTTCCAGGCGCGGGCATAGCGCGCCTCGCCGCCCTTGATCGAACTGCCGGCGACCCCTTCCGGCGAGGTCGGCGGCTGATCGAGCAGCTCGGAGAGACGCTGCCCCATCGCCAGCAGCGTCTTGCCCTCGTCGGCGGTCAGCGTCCCGGTCGCGGGCAGGCCGGCGAAGGACTGGAACTCCTTGATCGCCGCCTGGGTGCCGCTGCCGAAGCCGCCATCCGCCTCGCCCTGGTAATGCCCCAGCAGGCGCAAGGCGCGCTGGATGTCGCGCTTCGCCTCGGTGGTCCAGGCGACCGGCGCATCGGCCGGCGGGGGCGAAGCCGCGGCCGCCGGCGCGACCGCCGCGGTCTGCGGCGCGCCCGCCGCCTTGAGCTGCGCCGTCAGCCGGTCGATCTGGGCCTGCGCCTGCTCGTTGGTCCTTTTCGCGGCGGCGAGCTCGGTTTCGGCCTTGTCGGCGCGCGCCTGCTGTTCGGCGGCGCCCTTCCTCGCTGCGGCGAGATCCGCCTCCGCCTTGTCGGCCCGCGCCTGCAGCTCGGCCGCGCCCTTTTTCGCCGCGGCGAGGTCGGATTCCGCCCTGTCGGCGCGGGCCTGGAGGTCGGCGGCGGCCTTTTTCGCGGCGGCGAGGTCGGATTGCGTCTGGCCGGCGCGGGACTTCGCCGCCGCCTCGGCGGCCAGGTCCTTGCGCGCCGCTTCGAGACTGTCCTGCGCCGTCGCCGCCTGCTGCCGCGCCGCGGCAAGCTGCTGGCGGTCCTGGTCGGCGGCCTTCTTGGCGGCGGCGAGCTCGCCTTGCAGCGCGGTCAGCCGCGCCTCGGCCGCCTGCTTCTCGGCCGCCAGCGCGGCGACCTCGGGCGGCGCCGGCGGAGCCGCCGGGCGCAGCACGACGGCGACGGCCGCCGCCGCGGCGCCGCCGACCGCCAGTCCGAACGCGGCGCCGAGCCACAGCCGGCTGCCGCGGGACGCCGGCGCGACGGCCGGCGCGGCGGCGATCGGCGCCGCGACGGGTGGCGCCGCGACGGGGGCCGGTGCGGTCGGCGGCACGGCCGGCGGCGCGGCAACCGGCGCCGCGGGCTCCGCCCAGGGTCGGGCCACCTCGATCTCGGAGACCGGGCCGCCCCGCATCAGCGCCACCGAATCGCCGGCAGCGGCGATCTCCAGCAGCCGGTCCATCGCCCGGGTCAGCCGCGCGATATGGGTGTCGAAATCCTGGCCGGCATCGACCTGGATGCCGTTGCGATAGGCAAAATCGCGCAGCGATTCCGGGAGCTGGTTGGCCTGCGGCATCGGCGCGCCCAGCACCAGCACCGGGATCAGCGGCACGTTGCGGCGCAATACCGCCTCGATTTCGAGCCGCACCGGATCGGCCTCATTGTCGAGCCGGCTCTGGCCCCGCCGCGGACCGATCCAGCGCGGCCCGACAATCGCCAGCACGATATCGCTCTGGTCGAGAACGCGGTTGATCTGGTCGCGGAAATCGACCCCGAGCGGAATGTTGTCGATATCGCGAAAAATCGATTCGCGGCCGTAATGCGCCACCAGGCGATCGAAGATGCGCCCGGTGATGGCGCCCGAATCGTCGCGCCGGTAGGAAATGGTTATGCGTGCCATCGGCCCGTGCCCGTTATAATACGATGGAACCGGGCTGCAAGATCACTCATTAGGAGAGGCCGCCGGGTCCGCGCCTCAGGCGAAGGCGCGGCGGATGCGCCCCCAATCCTCGATCGCGTGCTCCTGGCCGGGAACGATCTGCACCGCGATCTCGCGGTAGCCGGCCTCGGCGAGGGCGGCGATGCGCGCCGTCACCTCGGCCTCGCTGCCGGTCATCGTCGTGTGGCGGATCAGCTCGGGGGTGACGAACCGGCGTTCGCCGGGCTTGACGAACATCAGGTGGCCGCGGTGGTTTTCCAGGTATTGCGCGCCTTGCGGGGCGTAGTGCCGGGCGGCCTCGACATAGGCGGCGACGGTCTCGGCCACCGCCGGCGTGATCGCCGCCAGCGGCGGAAAGCCCAAGAGCTCGGCGTCGGCGGCGCGATGCAGCAGCATCGCCGCCCGCGGCCCCGCCTGGGCGAGCACGCGCGGGCTGTCGAGCGCCTCGCCGTCCTTGAGGATCGCGCCGCCGGTCAGCACCACCGAGTCCAGCCCTGCCGGGTCGCGGCCCTGCCCCGCCCACAGCCCCTCCATGTCGCGCAGCCCGGCGACGCCACCGGCGACATCGTGCGTCGTGTTGATCCAGCCGGCGCCGAGCCGGGCGGTCAGCGCCCGCGCCCGCGGACCGGTCGCGGCGATATAGAGCGGGATCGGATCGTGCGTGTTGATCAGCCCGAGCTCGGGGTTCAACAGGCGGATCAGCCGGCGCTTGCCTTCGATCTCGGTTTCGACCGCCTCGTTGCGCAGCAGCGCCTGGACGACGCGGATATACTCTTCCATATCGGCGAGCCGCACCGCGCCGAGCCCCATCGCGCGGCGCCCGGTGAACCCGGTGCCGATCCCGAAATCGATCCGCCCCGGCGCCAATTTGTTGAGCGAGGCGAAGGCGTTGGCGGCAACCGGGGCGAGCCGGTTGGAGGGGATCAGCACCCCGGTGGCAAGACGGATCGCCGTCGTCTTCACCGCCGCCGCGGCCATCGCCACGAACGGATCGGCGCTGAGCATCTGGGTGTCGTAGAACCAGGCGCGGTGGAAACCCAGCTCCTCGGCGCGGCGCACGACCCGCCACGAGGTCGCGTCGGTCGGCAGGGCGATGGCGAAGCGCATCGCCGCGCCGCCTCAGCGCTTGGAGAACTGGAAGCTGCGGCGCGCCTTGGCCTTGCCGTATTTCTTGCGCTCGACGACGCGGCTGTCGCGGGTCAGGAAGCCGCCGTGCTTGAGGATCGGGCGCAGCCCCGGCTCATAGAAGGTCAGCGCCCGGCTGATGCCGTGGCGGACGGCGCCGGCCTGGCCCGACAGGCCGCCGCCCTTGACCGTGCACCAGACGTCGAACTGGCCGAGCCGGTCGGTCAGGACAAAGGGCTGGTTGATCAGCATGCGCAGCACCGGGCGCGCGAAATACACCGGGCTGTCGCGCCCGTTGATCTCGATCTTGCCGTTGCCCGGCTTGATCCAGACGCGGGCGACCGCGTTCTTGCGCTTGCCGGTGGCATAGGAGCGGCCGAGCGCATCGCGCTTCGGCGCCACATCGGTCGGCGCCAGGGTCACCGGCGAGGGCGCCGGCGCGGCCGGCCGCGCCGCCGCGGCCATCGCCTGGCGCAGGCTCGCCAGACCCTGAAAGGTCTGGCCGCCCGGACGCGCCGGCGGCGGCCGGTCGCCGGGATTGCGGTCGCCCTGATCGCTGCCGGCCATCGTCACGCCCTCGCGTTCTTGCGGTTGAGCGCGGCCACATCGAGCTTCTCCGGCGCCTGCGCCTGATGCGGATGGTCGGGCCCGGCATAGACCCGGAGATTGCGCATCACCTGGCGGCCGAGCGGGCCGCGCGGCACCATGCGCTCGACCGCCTTCTCGATGACCCGCTCGGGATGCTTGCCGTCGAGGATCGCGCCCTTGCTGCGCCCCTTGATCCCGCCGGGATAGCCGGTATGCCAATAGAAGATGTCGGCCTCGCGCTTGTTGCCGGTCAGCTGCACCTTCTCGGCGTTGACGACGACGACGTTGTCGCCGCAATCCATATGCGGCGTGTAGCTGGGCTTGTGCTTGCCCCTGAGGCGCAACGCGATCAGCGAGGCGAGCCGGCCGAGCACCAGCCCGTCGGCATCGATCAGCAGCCATTTCTTGTCGATGTCGGCAGGCTTGGCGGAAAATGTCTTCATCGGAATCGCTCCGTTGGGCGGCGGCGTCATGTAGGCGAAGGACCGGGTCGGGTCAAGGAAGAAATATCGTTTAAATACAAAGGTCTTGGCGTATTGGTATTATATTACCACACGCTGGCGCGGCGCTGCTTCTGGTATCCGCGGCCGGCCGCCGGCTAAACTGAGCCGGCAGGCGACGGAGGCGGCGATGGCGTTGGCGGCGCAGCAGCAGGCGGAACGGCAACTGCTCGAAGAGCTTAGCGACGGCGTGCTGCGCCTGACCCTGAACCGGCCGCAGGCGCGCAACGCCCTGTCGATGGCGCTGATGGACGAGCTGATCGCCGCGCTCGACCGCGCCGGCGCCGCGCGGGAGGTGCGCGTCGTCGTCATCGCCGGGGCCGGACCGGCGTTCTGCGCCGGGCACGATTTGCGCGAATTGCGCGCCGACCGCAGCCGCGCCGCGCTCGAGCGCGTGTTCACGCGGTGCAGCGAGCTGATGCAGAAGATCGTGCGCCTCGCAAAGCCGGTCATTGCCGAGGTGCACGGCGTCGCCACCGCCGCCGGCTGCCAGCTCGTCGCCAGCTGCGACCTGGCGATCGCCGCCGAGACCGCGCAGTTTGCCACCCCCGGGGTCAATATCGGGCTGTTCTGCTCGACCCCGATGGTGGCGCTGTCCCGCAATGTCGGGCGCAAGGCGGCGATGGAGATGCTGCTGACCGGCGAGCCGATCGACGCCGAGCGGGCGCGGCAGATCGGGCTGATCAACCGCGCCGTGCCGGAGGCGGAATTGCGCCCCGCGGTCGCGGCGCTGGCCCGCAAGATCGCCGGCAAATCGGCCTATACCGTGGCGATCGGCAAGGAGGCGTTCTACCGCCAGGCCGAACTCGACCTCGCCGCCGCCTACCGCTATGCCGCCGAGGTGATGACCGCCAACATGCTGGCCGCAGACGCCGCCGAGGGCATCGACGCGTTTCTGGCAAAACGCCCGGCAGCGTGGCGCGACGCCTAGCCGCCGCGCCGGACAGGGAGGATTTTCGCGATGCGCGTTCCGCTGCGGGCGCTGCTGATCCCGCTCGCCCTGGCGTCGTGCGACGCGCCGCGGCCGCAAGGCCAGACCTGCCAGGCGGTGAAGACCGGCGTCCCGGCCGAAGCGGCCGTCGCCGCCGTCGGCCGGCCGGCGGGGAAGCCGCCTTCGGCGGCGGGCGGCGACACCGCGCCGCCGCCGGTGCGCCACGTCAACCGCCGCAACAACCCCTATATCCGCGACCTGCTGAACGCGCATCGCGAGCGGCAGCAGCGCGCTCCGGGCCGCCCGACCCGGGTGCTGGCGATCTCCGCGGGCGGCCAATGGGGCGCCTACGGGGTCGGCGTGCTGACCGGGCTGGCGGCGACGGCGACGCCGCCGTCGTTCGATATCGTCACCGGCGCGAGTACCGGCGCGCTGATCGCGCCGCTGATCTTCGTCCACGATTACGAGACGGCGAAGCGGGTCTACACCACCGTCAGCACCGACGGGATCTATCGCCGCCGGCATGTCTGGGAGTTGCTGTGGTCGGACAGCCTGGTCGACACCGCGCCGCTGCAGGAGACGGTGCGCGCGATCGTGACCGACGACATGGTCAGGAAGATCGCCGCCGAGGGCGAGCGCGGCCGCATCCTTGCCGTCGCCGCGGTCGATCTCGACCTCGGCGACCCGGTCATTTTCGACCTGACCGCGATCGCCCGCGGCCAATCGCCGAGCTGCGGCGCCCAGGTCGCGGCGCGCGACTGCATCGCCGCCGCGATCCTGGCGGCGGCGGCCATCCCGGTCGGGTTTCCGCCGGTCTATATCGAGGACGACATGTTCGTCGACGGCGGCCTGCGCGATTACGCCTTCACCATCCGCGTCACCAACAGCACGCTGCACAATCCCGAGGCGACCGACCGGCAGATCTCGTCGAACGGCTCCCTCGCCCTGGCCGCCGACCCGGACGGCGGAGACGGCGGCGCGATGGAGCTGACGCTGATCGCCAATACCGATTTCCAGTACGGCACCGCCTGCACCGAGGACAATATCCTCGGCATCGCCACCCGCACCGCCAGCATCGCCATCGACCAGATCTCGGTCGGCGCCTTCTATCGGCTGCTCAGCGAGGTGCGCTCGCACCCCGGCAACACGGCGCGCTACACCTTTGCCGACCCGGCGCTGACGCAATGCGCGCCGCCGCGCGCGGCCGGGACCGGGCTCGACGCCTTCGATCAGCAATACATGCGCTGCCTGTTCCGCCGCGGCTGCGAGATGGCCTATGCCGGCGAGCCGATCTGGCACGGGGACGCCAACGACCTGCCGCATTCGCCGACCGCCCGGGCGCCGAGCCCGCCAACCGCCGCGTTGCGCCCGGCAGTGCCGGCGCCGGCGATCTGCACCGTGGCGGACTGAGCCGCCGCGATCAGATCGGCATGCCGACCTCGGACTGGGCGAGCCGGCCGTCGGGCAGCACATGGCGGTAGGGATCGAGGCGCATCGTCATCCGCTTCATCAGGCGGCGGTCGCCGGGGTCGAACGGGGTGCGCCGGTGCATCGTGAAGCCGTTGTCCCAGACCACCACGTCGCCGGGCTGCCAGTCGTGCGCATAGACGAATTCGTCGCGGGTGGCGGCGGCGTACAGCTCATCGAGCAGGGCCATGCCGCTGGTCGTATCCATGTAGTCGATGCCGATCGTCGTCGTCGCATCGAGATACAGCGAGCGGTCGCCGGTCTCGGGATGGGCGCGGACCAGCGCATGGGTCACCGGCGGGGTCTGGCGCCGCGCCTCGTCCGAAATCTGCCGGTCGGTCGTCCGGCCGTAACCGGCGAGGCGCTTGGCATAGTCGAAAATCGCGCGCTTGCCGCCGATCGCGGCGCGCAGCCGCCGCGGCAGCCCGGCATAGGCGGCGCGCAGGTCGACCCAGAAGGTCTCGCCTCCCGCCGGCGGCAGCTCGACCGCGTAGAGGGCGGCGCCGGTCGCCGGCTTCAGCATGTAGGACTGGTCCGAGTGCCACTGCAATTCGCCGTCGCCGAGCCCGCCGATCGGCCGGCCGAGCCCGTCCTGCAGGTTGGAAAGCACGGTGACCTCGGGCACGCTGCGCGAAGCCCAATCGCTGCGCACGGTGCGCTCCAGCGTTCCGAGCACCGCGCAGAATGCGGCGAGCTCGGCTTCGCTCAACGCCTGGCGGCGGAACACCAGCACGCCGTATTGCCCGTAGAGCGCGCGCAGCTCGTCGGCAACGGCCTCGTCCAGCCGCTCCCACAGCCTGAGGCCGACGACTTCGCGGGCGAGGGTCGGGTGAAGCGGCCGCGTCTCCAGCATCGTTGCGTCCCCTATCTGCTGCGCCGATGATAAGCGCGATGGACCACGAAACCTACGCCGACGCGTATCTGCGCGGCATCCTCGAAAGCGCCCGCGTCGTCGCCGTCATCGGCGCCAGCCCGCGGCCGCAGCGGCCGAGCCACGGGGTCATGCGCTACCTGCAGCGCCACGGCTACCGCGCGATCCCGGTCAACCCGTTCGCCGCCGGCGGCGAGATTCTCGGCGAGCGCTGCTATGCCCGCCTCGCCGACATTCCCGAGCGCGTCGACATGGCCGACATCTTCCGCCGCAGCGACGCCGCCGGCGGCATGGTCGACGAGGCGATCGCCGCCGGCGTCCGCTTTGTCTGGATGCAGCTCGGGGTCTACGACGCGGCCGCCGCCGCCCGCGCCGAGGCGGCCGGCATCGCCGTCGTCATGAACCGCTGCCCGGCGATCGAGATTCCGCGGCTCGGCATCGCACCGCGCTGACCGCCGTGGGGAAGTTCCGCCCGCGCCTCTTGCTCGCCGTCGCGATCGGGGTCGCGGCGGCGCTGCTCGCCCCGCCGCCGCTGCATGCGCTGCGGGCGGTGATCGGCTGGGATTGCGCCGCGCTGGTCCATCTCGTGCTGACCCTGGCGATGGCGGGGCGCGCCACCCCCGAGTCGATGCGGCGCCGCGCGGCGCGGGAGGACATGACCCGCTGGCTCTTTCTGGTGCTGATGGCGGCGGCGGCGTTTTTCGCGATGTTCGCGATCCTCGGCCCGGTGCACCAGGCCAAGAGCGCGCCGGGCGGGCTGTCGCTCGGGCTGATCCTGCTCGGCGGCGCGACGATCATCCTGTCGTGGCTGTTCGCCCACATCGCCTTCGCCGTGCACTACGCGCACGAGTATTTCGCCGATCGCGGGCCGCGGCACGAGGCCGGGCTGATCTTTCCCGGCCGCAACCGCCAGCCGGACTATTGGGACTTCCTTTATTTCTCGTTCGTCATCGGCATGACCTGCCAGGTCTCCGACGTCCAGGTGGCGACGCAGTCCTGGCGCCGGCTGGTGCTGGTCCACGGCGTGTTTTCCTTTCTGTTCAACACCGTGGTGCTGGCGCTCAGCATCAACCTGGTGGCCGGGCTGCTCTAGAGCGGGATGGGATTAGATTTGATCATATCCGGCGTGTTTGAAGTAGTTTGAACATTCGGCTGCGGTGACGGTGTCGAGGGCGGCGGCGAGGGCGGTGCAGACGGCCTCGCGCGAGCGCGGTCGATCGCGGCGCAGGTGATGCTTGAGCTTGGCGAAGAGCTGCTCGATCGGGTTGAGGTCGGGCGAGTATTTCGGCAGGAAGAGGAGCCTGGCGCCGGCCTGGCGAAGGACGCGGCGCACCGCCTTGGCCTTGTGCGAGCCGAGATTGTCCATGATCACCAGATCGCCGGGGCTGAGGACGGGCGCGAGAACCCGTTCGATATAGGTCAGAAACCATTGGCCGTTGATCGGCCCGTCGATGAGCCACGGCGCCTCGATGCGATCGCGCCGCAGCGCGGCCAGAAAGGTCATCGTGTTCCAGTGCCCGAACGGGGCGCTGCCCGGCAGGCGGTGGCCGCGCGGCGCCCAGCCGCGCCGCGGCGCCATGTTGGTCTTGGTCCAGGTCTCGTCGATAAAGACCAGCCGCGCGGGATCGACGCGCGGCCGGAACTTCAGCCATTGCGCCCGGCGGCGGGCGACATCGGGACGATCGCGTTCGCGGGCGACCAGCGTCTTTTTTTATACGTCAGCTGCTCGGCGTGGACAAACTCCCACACCGAGCGGTAGTCGACCCTGAGGCCGCGCTCGCCGAGTTCGGCCACCAGCCCGCGCAGGGTGAAGTCCCGCTCGCGGCAGCGCGCCAGCAGCCACACCCGGTACGCGCCGGCGATCTTCTTCGGCTTGTGGCCGCCCATCCGGCCGGGCCGGACACTGCCCGTCTCGCGGACCCGCCGCACCCAGTTGATCACCGTGCTGACGCCCAACCCAAACCGCGCCGCCGCCGCGCGGCGCGACAGCCCTTCCCGTTCAACCGCCCAGACCGCCCGCTCCCGCAAATCCATCGAGTATGGTCGTGCCATGCCGGCTGGCCTCCATATCCAGCCCCATCCTTGAATCGCAAACACCACATCTTGACAAGAACAAACACCACCCTCCGATTCCGCCAAACCTCATCCCGCTCTAGCCGTCGGGGCGGAACTTGGTCTCGGGCTTCAGCCCCTTGCGCCGCCGCGCCGCGCTGATCCGGCCGTTTTCGAGATAACGCCCGGTCGCGGCGCGGCGCGCCGCCTCGTCCCACTCGGGCAGCCAGTCGCCCAGCGAATAGCCGAACCACGGCGGCTGCGGCCGCAGCGGCGGCAGGCCGAGCTCGTCCCAGATCGCCCGCGCCCGCTCCATGTATTCCCGTTTGGGCAGGGCCAGCGGCGGCAGGTCACCCTTCATCGTCGCGTCGATCAGCAAGGTCGAATCCTCGTCGCCGCCATGCTCGCGCTTCGGCCCGTGGCCCTGGCCGCGATGGCCGAGAATCTGGATGTCCTCGTGCGGGGTCATGCGGTAGGCCAGGGCCCACAGGATCGCGTCGGCGTTGTCGGCGTCGATGTCCTCGTCGACCGCGATGGTGATCTTCCCGCAATCGCCCTTGAACGAGGCGGCGCCGTAGAGGGCGCGCCAGATCTCGGTGCGCGAGGTGCCCTTGGCGACGGTGACGACGGTGACCCGCAGCAGCCCGGTCAATTTCTCGTGCAGCGAGACCTTGCGCACCCCGGCGATGCCGAGCGTGTCGCGCAGATGGGCGAGAAACAGCGGCTCGTAGGCGACACGCTTGACGACGCTCGATTCGCTCGGCGCGACCTGGCTGATATAGGACGGGATCACCGCGTCGCGGCGGTGGGTGATCGCGGTCACCCGCATCGGCATGTTGTATTCCTCGAGCGCGACATGGCCGTGCGACTCGCCGAACGGCGCCTCGGGCTCGACATATTCGGTGTCGATGTACCCCTCGATGACGACCTCGGATTCGGCCGGCACGACGAGATCGACGGTGCGCGCCCGCACGACGTTGACCGGCGCCCCGGCGAGCCCGCCGGCGATGTCGAACTCGTCGACGTCGAACGGCATCTTCTGCGGCCCCATGAAGGCGACGTAAGGCGGGCAGCCGAGCACGATCGCGCACGGCATCTCCTTGTCGCCGCGCTCCTGGTGCTTCCGGTAGTGGCGATAGCCGCCGGCGCCCCCGACCCGCGTCGCCATGCGCACGACCAGCCGGTCCGGCGCCTTCAGCGCGGCGCGGTAGGTGCCCATGTTCTGCACCCCGGTCTCGGGGTCCTTGGTGATGACGTTGGTCGCGGTCAGCGTCGGGGCGCTGTCGAAGCCGGGGGTCGAGACCGGGATCGGCAGGATGTCGAGCCCGTGCCCCTCGCCTTCCAAGTCGGCGCCGGCGATCACCACATCCTGGCACGGCGCGGCGTTGACCCGGCGCGGCGGGATCGGGTGGGCGATCGCGTGCTCCCATTTCGCGGCGATGCCGTCCACCGGCACGCCCATGCCGACGGCGTAGATGTCGCGGTTGGCGGCGATTGCGCCGACCACGACCGGAAAGCCGAAGCGGCGGCCGCGCCCGTCGACGACGTTGGTGAAGAGGAACGCCCTGCGCTCGGCCTCCGCCATGCCGCCGACGAATTGCCAGCGCACCAGCGGGTGCAGCTCGGCGTCCTTGTCGATGGCGCGGTCGATGACCCGCAGCAGCCCCCGCGCCTTCAGCGCCTCGAGATGCTCGTGCAGGTCGGGATAGGTGCGCTTGGGGTCGCTCATGCTCGAATGCCCTCGCGGCAGATGCGGATGCGCCGCTTGTTGCGGACCGTGCACATCAGCGGCCGCTCCGGCGGCGCGGTGCCCTCGCGCACGGCGATCGCCTGGGCCAGCATGAAGCGGCTGACGTCGCGGAACGGCGACAGTTCGCCCCGGCCGATCGGATGCCAGGCGACATCCTCGAGCTCGTCGCTGGCGACCGGCTCACCGATCACGTGCTCGCCGTCGGCGACGAAGAAGCGGGTGTTGAAGCGGCGGAACACGGTGCTCGGGGTGATCGCGCGGCCGACATAGGTCAGCAGATCGAAGGCGGCGGCGACGCCGTTGGCCGCATAGGCATTGGCCGCGGCGCTGCCGTTGCGCGGCGCCGGCGGCGCCGGCCGGCCGAGCATGACGCCGACCTCTTCCCAGGTCTCGCGCAGCGCGGCGCGGGCGCAACGCCGCAGCCGCGGCGGCAGGGTCTCGGCCCCGGTTTCCGACGGCCAGGGGCGGCTGTCCTCGGCATCGACGGCGCCGCCGGGAAACACATAGACCCCCGGCATGAAGCGCACGCTGAGCGGGCGCCGGCCGGCCAGCAGCTCGAGGTCGCGCCCCTTGCCGCGCAACAGGATCAGCGAGGCCGCGTCGCGCGGGCGGACGACCGGCGGTCGGGCAGGGTTCAAACCTCGCTGCCCGGCTCGGCCACCGCCGCCGACCACGGCGACAGCGCATCGGTGATGCCGCGATTGACCCCGTCGGCGCCACGCATCACCAGGTTGGGGCAGGCGAAATGCGCCGGCCACACGGTGTGCTCGACCTCGCTCGCCCCCGGCATCGCCGCGAGGCGGCGGCGGATGTCGGCGGCGAGACGGCGGTCGTACTCGATGCCGCTGTCGCCGCTGACATCGATGCGCGGATGATGCGCCGCCTCCTCCGGGGTCATGCCGAAATCGACGATGAAGCTGCACAGCTGCACCACCGCCCCGACGATGCGGCGCCCGCCCGAGGCGCCGATCCCGAACAGCGGCCGCCCGTCGCGGGCGACCACCACCGGGCACATATTGGTCAGGGCGCGCTTGCCCGGCCCCATCGAATTGGCCCGGCCCGGGCGCGGGTCGAACCACATGATGCCGTTGTTGACCAGGATGCCGGTCGCCGGCAGCACGAAGCGGCTGCCGAAGGTCGACAGCAGGGTCGTGGTCAGCGCCGCGATGCCCCCGTCGCGGTCGACCGCGCCGATATGGGTGGTGCAGGCATCGCCCGGCTCGCTGTCGCCGAGCCCGGCAAAGCGCGTCGCATAGGCGGCGTGCAGCGTGTCGGCGAGGACGGTGAAGTATTCGACGTCGGGCTTGGCGCCGGGGTGGCTGCGCGACAGCCGGTCGAGGATGTCGGCCAGGGTCGGCGCCGCGCTCAATCCCCGCGCCGCCTGGAAGACATGGCCGCGATAGGGGATATCGAGCGCCGGCACGATGCGGGCGCGGCAGCGCGCCAGGTCCTCGGCCGACAGCACGCCGCCGGCCGCCTTGACGTCGGCGGCGATCGCGCGGGCGATCTCGCCGGTATAGAAATCCTCCGGCCCCGCCTCGGCGAGGCGCGCCAGGGTGTCGCCGAGCCGGCCCATCGCAAGGTGCGGCGCCGGGCCGCTCGCCGGCGCCACCGGCGGCAGCCCGTCCGGCAGGTAGATGCGGCGGCTCTCCTCGTAGCGGGCAAGGTCGGCGGCGTGGTTGGCGACGCGCAGCGTGACGTACCAGTCGACCGGCAGGCCCTCCTTGGCGAGCTCGACCGCCGGCGCCACCAGGTCGCGCCATTTCATCCGGCCGAAGCGCTCGACCGCGGCGGCGTAGCCGCGCACCGCCGCCGGCACGGCGAACGACAGCGGCCCGTGCACGTTGCGGTCGCCTGCGACCCGCGGCCAGGCGAACAGGTCGGTTGCCACCTCGCCGGTCAGCGGAAACTGCGCCGGGTCGAGGCCGAGCGGCGCCACCGGGCCGAAATCGACGACCTCGGCCTTCGCCGCCCCGGCGGGGTGCACGACCATGAAGCCGATGCCGCCGAGCCCGCTGTTCCACGGCTCGCGCACCGACAGGGCGAAGGCGGCGGCGACGACCGCATCGACCGCGGTGCCGCCGGCCGCGAGGATCTGCGCCCCCACCTCCGCCGCCGCGCCGTTCTGCGACGCGACGATGCCGCCGCGCGCGGCGACGCCCGGCTTGGCGACGCGCCAGTTCTGGATCAGGGCCATGTCAGGCGGCTTCGATCGAATCGACGCGGGAGCTGTAAAAGGCGAAGTGCCCGGCGAGCCGCTGCATCTCGTCATACGGTGTCTGGTAGGCCCAGACCGCGTTTTCCGACGTCTTGGAATCGACCGCGATGGTCCAGTACGAGGCCTCGCCCTTGAACGGGCAATAGGTGCGATGCCCGGTCTTGCGCAGCAGATCGGTGCGCACGTCCTTTTCCGGGATGTAGTGCACCGGGCCGTGGCCGGTCTCCTCGACGCGCAGGGCGTCGGAGCTGTCGGCGATGACGGTGCCGGCATAGGTGACGCGGACGCGGCGGCTCTCGGGGTAAAGATCGACGCGGTGGTCGGGCTTGTTCGCCCAACCGGGCGCGGGATTGGCCATCGAATCCTCCGCTACTTGATGGTTTCGGACGGCGGCGCCTGGCGCCAGTTGCTGCCGGTCGGCTGGTTCTGGCAATTGAAGCTGGCAACGCAGCTCTGATACAGCGACGAGCCCTGCAGCGGGCCGCATTCCTGGGCGATCCGCCTGGCGCGGAAGGCCGCGTTGCTGCACACGAGCTGCTCGTATTGCCGGCTTTCGCGCACGTTGCGCTGCGCTTCGCTGTCGCCGGGCGGCTGCGCCGCCGCCGCGCCGGCCACCAGGCTCAGCGCCGCCGCCAACCCGATCCACCCCCGCTCCGCCATGGCTGCGTCCCTCAACCGACCATCGTCAGCCCGCCGCTGACGCTCAGCACCTGGCCGGTAATGTAGTCCGATCTGCGGCCGAGGAAAAACATCACCGCCTCGGCGATCTCCTCGGGCCGGGCGATGCGGCGGAACGGGATCGCCCGGGTCAGCGCCTCGCGCATCCGCTCCGGCTGGCGCTGGAACAGCGGCGTGTCGGTCGGCCCGGGGCAGACGCAGTTGACGTTGATCCGGTAGCGCGCCATCTCGCGCGCCAGCGACTTGGTGAAGGCGATGATGCCGCCCTTGGCCGCCGCATAGACGGTCTCGCCGGTGCTGCCGACGCGGCCGGCATCGCTCGAAATGTTGACGATCTTGCCGGCCTGCGCCGCGATCATCGGCGGCAGCACCGCGCGGGTCAGCCGCAGCGCGCCCATCAGGTTGATCGAGATGACCTGTTCGACCATCTCGGGCGGGTTCTGCATGAACGGCTCGATGCGGTCCCAGCCGGCGCCGTTGACGAGGCCGTCAACTGATCCCGCCGCGGCGGCGAAGGCTTCGATCGAGGCCGGCTGCGTCAGGTCGAGCGGGTGGAACTCGATGTTGCGCCCCTCGCCCGCCAGCGCCGCGCCGCCCTTCTCGTCGATGTCGCCGACAAACACCTGCGCCCCTTCGCGGGCGAGCAGCAGCGCGGTGGCGCGGCCGATGCCGGAGGCGCCGCCGGTGACGATGACCCTGCGTCCTTGCATCTCCATGGCGGTCACCGTGCCGGGTAGTGGGTGACGAGCGACTTGCCGCCAATCTCGACCGGCTTGGCGTCGATCAGCACGAAGGCGAAGACGCAGGGCACGCTGCCGTTGTTGACCCAGGCGTGCATCGTGCCGCGCTGCACGACGATGTCGCCCTGCTTGAGGTGCACGGTCTTGCCGTCGTCGAGTTCGAGGTCGCATTCGCCCGACAGCAGGATGGCGTAATCGACCGTCTCGGTGCGGTGCATGAACTTGGGCGCGCCGGGGGCGAACTCGGTGACCCGGATCACGGTGCCCTGGCCGGTGCCGACATAGTTGTAGCGCTTGACGAAGCCGGCGCGCTGCGCCGCGGCCGCGTCCCCTTCCGAATTGTCGACCGGCATCCGGTCGGTGGACCAGATCTCGCAGCGCGAGATCGACGGCCGCGCCGGGCTCGCCACCCCGGTGATTTCCTCGTCGCTGGCGACGACCGCCTTGCCGCTCGCATCGTGCCCGGTGACGATCCGCCGTACCTTGAGCGCCATCCCGCCCTCCCTTGCCGATGACGGTCCGCCACACTAGTCTCGCGGCGAATTTGCGACAATGCCGGGAGCGGGGGAGATGGCGGTCGAGGCCGGCGCACAGGCGCCGCCGCTGGCGTTGCCGCCGCGCCCCCGCCGCCCGCTTTCGAGCTGGGGCCTGCTGCGCACCGGCCTCGTCAACACGCTGGCCGCCTGCGACGAGGAACTGTTCGACGAGCTGATCGTCGAGCGCCGCTATGTCTGGGGCCGCATGGTCGCGGTCAGCGACCCCGACGGCATCAAGCGGGTGATGCAGGACAACGTCGACAACTACCCGCGCATCGGCCCGATCCGCCGCGTCTTCGCCTTCGGCTCGGGCACCGGCATGCTCAGCGCCGAAGGCGACGCCTGGCGGCGCCACCGCCAGATGCTGAACCCGGTCCTCGACCACCGCGCGGTCATGGCCGACGTACCGATGCTGATCGCGCTCGCCGAGGAGCTGGCCGATCATCTGGCGCGGGTGCCGGCGGGGAAGCCGGTCAACCTGACCGAGGTGTTCACCCACCTGCTGACCCGCGCGACCGGGCGGGTGTTCGCCGGCGACGACCGGGCGATCGAGCCGATCGTCCAGCACATGGGGCACTATCCCGGCAAGTACAGCGCCCTCGATTTCCTGCCGCTGCCGCGCTGGTTCGAGCGCTTCGGCAAGAGCAAGGCCGAGGCCCGCCGGCTTCATCCGGCGCTCGCCGCGCTGTTCGCCGCCCGCCGCAGCGACGCCTATGCCGGCGGCCGCGACCTCTTGTGGCGGCTGGCCCAGGCCGGCGACCGCCGCACCGGCGAGCGGCTGAGCCCGGCGGAGCTGGAGGACGAGGCGCTGACCCTGGCCTCGACCTCGGTGACGCCGCTGCAGGTCTATAGCTGGGTGTGGTACCTGCTGGCGACGCATCGCTGGGCCGAGGCCAAGCTCGAAGCCGAGCTGGCGGCGGTGCTCGGCGGCCGCTCGCCGCGACCCGACGAGCTCGGCCGGCTGGTCTATCTGCGCAAAATCGTCGACGAGGCGATGCGGCTCTATCCGCCGCTGCCGATCATGCTGCGCCGCGCCGCCGCGGACGATGTCGTGTGCGGCCGGGCGATCGCCCGCAACACGGTGGTCGCGGTGATGCCGTGGGTGGTGCACCGCCACCGCAAACTGTGGAGCGAGCCCGACCGCTTCGATCCCGAACGCTTCAGCCCGGAACAGGTCAGATCGCGCTCGCGCTACGCCTATCTGCCATTTTCGATCGGCCCGCATATCTGCATCGGCGCGACCCTGTCGCTGATGCAGATTCTCGCCACCGTCGCGGTGCTGGCGCAGCGCTTCCGCTTCCGCTTGGTGCCGGGCGCGCCGGTCGAGCCGGTGGCGTGGACCAGCCTGCGGCCGGGGCGCGGCATTGCCATGACGATCGAGCCGCGATGAGCGGCGCCGTGCCGGCGATGCCGCCGCGGCCGGCGCGGCCGCTTTCGACCGTGGGCCTGATCAGGGTGGCGCTGGCCAATTCGCTCGCCGCCTGCGACGCCGAACTGTTCGAAGAGCCGGTGGTCGCGCGGCGCTACGTCTGGGGCCGTTTCTTCTCGGTCAGCGATCCCGACGGCATCCGCCGGGTCCTCCAGGACAATGTCGACAACTACCCGCGCATCGGCCCGATCCGCCGGGTCTTCGCTTTCGCCTCGGGCACCGGGATGCTGAGCGCCGAGGGCGAGGTGTGGCGCCGCCACCGCCGGGCGCTGAACCCGACGCTCGACCCGCGCGCGGTCGCCGCCGACGTGCCGGTCATCGCCGAGCTGGCCGGGACGCTGTGCGACCTCCTTGCCAAGGTTCCGCGCGGCGAGGCGATCAATATCGGCGAGACCTTCGCCCACCTGGTCACCGCCGCGACCGGGCGGGTGTTCGCCGCGGCGGAGCGCGAGATCGACCCGGCGCTCTACCGCCTCGGCCAATACCCCGGCCGCTACCGGCTCGGCGACTTCGCCGGCTGGCGCCGCAACCCGGCGACCGCCGAGGCGCTGGCGCTGCTGCCGCTGATCGACCGGCTGATCGAAGCGCGCCGCCGCCGCGACTACCGCGGCCGGCACGACCTGTTGTGGCGGCTGGCGCATTGCGGCCTCGACGCCGAGGAACTGCACGACGAGGTGCTGACCCTCGGCGCCACCGCGGCGACGCCGCTGCGGGTCTTTCCCTGGTTCTGGTACCTCCTCGCCCTCCACCCCGCGGCCGAGGCGCGGCTGCACCGCGAGATCGCCGATGTGCTCGGCGACCGCCCGCCGCAGGCCGAGGACCTGCCGCGCCTCGGGTTTCTGCGCCAGGCGATCGACGAAACGCTGCGCCTCTACCCGCCGGCGCCGACGATGTTCCGCACTGCGCTGGCGGACGATGTCGTGTGCGGCCGCCGCGTGCCGCGCGGCGCGACCGTCGCGGTGATGCCGTTTGTCGTGCACCGCCATCGCCGCCTGTGGGAGGCCCCCGACAGCTTCGACCCCGGCCGCTTCGCCCCGGAGCGGGCGGCAACGCGGCCGCGCTACGCCTACCTGCCGTTCGCGATCGGCCCGCATGTCTGCATCGGCGCCGCCCTCGCCCTGGCCGAGATCGCCGTCGCCGTCGCGGTGACGGCGCGCCGCTTTCGCTTCCGCCTGGCACCGGGCCGCCCGGTCGAGCCGATCGCCTGGACCAACCTGCACCCGAAGGGCGGCATCTGGATGACGGTCGAGCCGCGCTGAGACGCGGCCGGCTCAATGCCCGCCGAGCACGCGGTCGACGATCTCGGCGCCGAGCCGATGGGCGGGCAGGTCGCGGCGGCCGGCGCCCGGCTGCGTCGGAGACCAGATCACGTAATCGCTGTCGCTCTCGTCGAAGCCGAAATAGTTGAAGGCGTGCGGCAGGCTCGGCAGGTGGTCGCCGTAGAGCCCCAGCACGGCGCCCGGGGAGAGCGCGGCAAGCCCGTCGCGCAGCCGGCGGAGCATCTCGTCGGAGCGGCGCAGCCCGTCGAGATAGCGCGCCAGCTCGCCGCCCTGCGGCACCCCGCCGGCATCGCCGCCCGGGGCGAGCCACGGGCCGTGATTGCCCATCGTGATGACAAAGACGAAGACGCGCGGCCCGTCGCCGTCGAGCCGCCGCAGCACCGCGGCGGCGAGATCGGGATCGCTGAAATAGGGCGGCGTGCGCGAGCCGCCGAGCGTATCGCGGCCGAGAAATTCGTCGAAGCCCAGCACCGGCATCACCAGATCGCGGCGGAAGAAGCGGCGGTCGAACGGGTGCAGGCAGATCGTGCGGTAGCCGGCCTCGCGCAGCCGCCATACCTGCGAGGCGAGCGGCTGCCGCGCCAGCGCGTAATAGGGATTGAAGCGGTCGTAGCCGAGCGCGTTTTCCGGAATTCCGGTCAAGACGGCAAACTCGGTGCGCATCGTGTTGGCGCCCCAGCCCGGCACCGCGAGCCGGCCGTAGGTGCCGCCGTCGCAGCAGGCGTCGAACCCGGGCAGCAGGTCGCGCGGCAGCTCCGGCGACAGGCGCCGCGCGTCGAAGAACGACTCGCACTGCACCAGCACCACCGGTCCCGGCATCGTCCCGTTGCCGCCTTTCCGCGCCGGGCGCGGCGCCGCACGCGCCGCCAATTCGGCGCGGCGGCGGCTGCGCTCGTCGCGCGCCAGGGCGCAATGGACGAGCTGCATCGCCATCGGCCCGAGCCTTGCCGCGTCGGCAAACGGTTCGCCCTCGGGACCGAGCCGGCGGAACAGCGCGGCGACGCGCCCGAGCCAGGGCTGCCGCGAGGCCAGCCGGAAGGCGGCGACGATCGCCGCCGCGGCCAGCACCGCGGCGAGCGGGCGCGGCGTCGCCACCGGCGGCTCCCACAGCAACAGCGCCGCCGCCACCGCGACGGCGCCCGCCGCGCCGCCGAGCACCAGTCCCGGCCCGGCAAAGGGCAGGTAGAGATGCGGGTGGGTGAAGACCTGCGGCAATTCGCCGACCGCGGAAAACACCACCGGCTCGCGCAGGGTCCGGCGCATCGTCAGGTCGGCGACGGTAAAGCCGATGCCGAGCGCGAACATTACGACGCCGGCAAAGACCGGGCGGCCGCTGAGCAGGATCAGCAGCGCCGCGCCGACCGCCATCGGCGCGGCGTCGAGCACGAGGGCCGGGCCGAGCCGGAAGGGCGTGCCGGCGACGCTGCGCGGGATCAGCCACGCCACGACGACAAAGGCGATGCCGGCGATCAGGTGCAGCTCAGCCATCGCCGTCGCGTCCCGCCGGCGCGAACGGCGGCGTCCGCCACCCGTGCCCGGCCCACCAGCGTCGCGCCGCCCCCTGCAGCCGCCGCGCCGCGACCAGCGCCCCGCCGCGCCACAGCTCGGGACGGTCGAGCCGCTCGACAATGACCTCCGGCCCGCAGGGCAGCCGCGTCACCGGGTCGAGATAGCGCGGATAGAGGATCAGCGTGCCGGCGACCAGCTCTTCCAGGCTCAGGCGGCGGCCGCGCGCGATCGCCGCCCGGTCGTCGGTGACGCCCCAGCCGGCGTAGAACGGCGTGCCGTAGACGACGACGCGGCGCCGGCGCAGCAACGCCTCGAACCCGGCGAGCGAGGTCAGGGTATGGACCTCGTCGACCAGGCCGAGCAGCGACGCCGCCGCGCCGTCCGCCACCACCGCATCGGCATAGCGGCGCGCCGCCGCCTCGGCCACCGCGCCCCGGCGGTGCCCGGCGAGCACATCGGGATGCGGCTTGTAGACGATGAAGGCGTCGGGATTGGCGGCGCGCACTTCGGCCAGCAGGGCGAGATTGCTCTTGATCGCGCCGCCGCCCAGCACCACCGACAGGTCGTCCTCGACCTGGCCGGGGACGAGGATGCGCCGGCCCTGGCGCGGCCATGCCACCGCCGGCGGGCGGCCGGCGAGGTTGTACTTGGTGACGCCGCGCTGCACCAGGAGCTCGATCAGCCGGGCGGCGCGCGCCACCAGCGCCGGGTCGAACGCGGTCTCGCACAGCAGGGTTTCGAGGTCGCTCTTGCTGCGCGGATCGAAATACATGCCGCGCGCGTCGAGCACCAGCGAGGCCGGCGGCAGGAAATCCGAGCCGAGCCCGACCGAGCGGACGAACCCGTCTTCGACCCGGACCAGGGGAATGCCGTGCCGCGCCGCCGCGGCTTCCAGCCCCGCCGGGATGCGCGAGCGCCACACCGCGATCGCCCCGCCCGTGCGCCGCGCCGCCGCCGTCGCCCCGGAAACGGTGCGGCGGAAGCGCGGCCTCCCGGCGCCGCTGCGGAGGAAATCGGCGACCCGCCGCCGCTTCCAGAACGACATGCCGACGCACACGGCGATGCCGCGGTTGGCGGCCTCGATCCGGCGCCATTCGAGCACCAGCGCGAGCATGTCCTCGAACGTCGCCGGAATGCGGCGGAACGGGTCGAGATAGCGCGTCGCGGCCAGCGCCGAGGCGGCAAAGGCGGCATCCTCGCCCTGCCACCCGAGAGCCAGCCGCCCCGCCCGCGCCCGCGCCAGCATGTCGCGGTCGACCGCCGCCCGCTGCGGGCTCAGCCGGTCGAGCGGCGAGGCCGGACCGGCGATTTCATGGGCGCAGATGCCGAGGATCGGCGGCGGGCCCGGCCCGACCGGCGGCGCCCGCAGCAGTCCCGGGCCGAGCGCGGCGAACGGCACGCCGCGGCGGCTCGCCTCGTCGCGGTGGCGGGAAAGACCGGGCGAGCCGGCCCAGGCAACGATCGCCGCCTTCTCGCCGCCGCGGCGCGAGCAGCCGGGAAACAGCAGGGACAGCCATTCCGGCGCGAGGGTCGTGCCGGCGAGGCGCAAATCGAGCGGAAAGGCGGTGTCGGCTTCGAGCACGGCGCGGCGCAATTTCGGGCCTCGCGCCGGGGCTGTCCACGAAAATCGCCGCGACCGGCGGAATGGCTTCTCTGCCGCATTCGCCGGAAGCCAAACCGGCTTTCGCCTGCTACCGTAGAGACCGGCAGCGACAAGCGGAGGGCAGGATGCAATACGGGTTCGGCGCGCCGGTCAGCGGCCCGTTGTCGGGGCCGCGCGACCTCGCCCGCATCGCCGTCGAAGGCGAGGCGATGGGCTACGATTACTGCACGCTCAGCGACCACGTCGTCATTCCCCGCGAGCTGGAGAACAAATATCCCTATTCCGAGACCGGCGAGTTTCCCGGCCGCGCCGGGGGCGACCGCCACGAGCAGCTCACCGCGGTCACCTTCGTTGCGGCGAAGACGTCGTCATTGCGGCTGGTCACCTCGGTCATGGTGGTGCCGCACCGGCCCGCAGTGCTGACCGCGAAAATCCTCGCGACGATCGACGTGCTGTCGGAAGGCCGCCTCACCCTGGGGGTCGGCGCCGGCTGGTGCCGCGAGGAATTCGAGGCGCTCGGCACCGACCCGTTCGCCGAGCGCGGCGCGGTCACCGACGAGTACCTTCTCGCCTGCCGCGAGTTGTGGGAGCGCGAGAACCCCGCGTTCCACGGCAAGTACGTCAAGTTCTCCAATATCTTCTTCCAGCCGCGCCCGGTTCAGAAGCGGGTTCCGATCTGGGTCGGCGGCGAAAGCGGCCCGGCGCTGCGGCGCACCGCCAGGCTCGGCGACGGCTGGTATCCGATCGGCACCAACCCGCAGTTCCGGCTCGACACGCTGGCGCGCTTCCGCCACGGCATCGAGCGGCTGCACCGGCATTGCCGCGAGGCCGGGCGCGACCCGAAGGAGATCGCGCTGGCCTATCGCGTCACCCAGCGCGGGGCGGCGATCCCGGAGCGCGCCGACAACGGCGACCGCCGGCTGTTCTCCGGGGATAATGCGGCGATCGTCGGCGATCTGCGCGCGTTCAAGGACCTCGGCGTCGCGGCGGTCGATTTCAGCTTCGACGGCGCCACCGCCGCCGAGGTCATCGCCAACATGCGGCGCTTCCGCGAGGATGTGCTGAGCAAGGTGTGAGGGAGCGAGACGTGCTGAAACTCGGGTACAAGGCGTCGGCCGAGCAGTTCGGGCCGAGCGCGCTTCTGGAGTTCTCCTGCCTGGCGGAAGAAGTCGGTTTCGATTCGATCTTCGTCAGCGACCATTTCCAGCCGTGGAAGCACACCGACGGGCATGCGCCCTCGGCGCTCGCCTGGCTCGGCGCGCTCGGCGCGCGCACGCGCCGGGCGGTGATCGGCACCAGCGTGCTGACCCCGACCTTCCGCTATCACCCGTCGATCGTCGCCCAGGTGTTCGGCACGCTCGGCGCGATGTTTCCCGGCCGCGTCGTGCTCGGCGTCGGCACCGGCGAGTCGCTGAACGAGGTGCCGGCGAGCGGGGTCGCCTGGCCGGGGGCGAAGGAACGGCGCGACCGGCTGCGCGAGGCGATCGCGCTGATCAACAAATTGTGGAGCGAGGACCGGGTCACCTTTCAGGGCCAGTTCTACCGCACCGAAAGCGCGACGATCTACGACAAGCCGAAGGACAAGGTGCCGATCTGGGTCGCCGCCTCCGGCCCGCTGGCGGCGGCGATGGCCGGCCAGGTCGCCGAGGGGTTCATCTGCACCAGCGGCAAGAACCCGCAGCTCTATACCGAGCTGACCGGCAAGGTCGCCGAGGGGCTGGCGCGCGCCGGCCGCCGCGAGGACGGGATCGAAAAGATGATCGAGGTCAAGGTGTCGTTCGACACCGACGCGCAGCAGGCCAAGGAACTGACCCGCCACTGGGCGGCGCTGGCGCTGTCGCCCGAGGAGAAGGTCGGGATCGAGGACCCGGTCGAGATGGAGCGGCTCGCCGACGCGCTGCCGCTCGACCGCGCCGCCAGCCGCTGGATCGTATCGAGCGACCCGGAGGAGCAGGTCGCGCGCATCCGTCCCTATGTCGAGCTCGGCTTCCGCCACCTCGTGTTCCACGCGCCGGGCCCGGACCAGGCGCGCTTTCTCAAGCTCTACGCGGAACGCGTGCTGCCGCTCTTGCGCAAGGAATTCGGCTGAGCGTGACGACCCGGGTCGACATCATCGGGCTGGCCGGCGTACCGATGGTACAGCCGGGGGACAATCTCGGCGCGATCGCGATCGCGGCGCTGGTCGAGGCCGAATTGCATCCCCAGCACGGCGACGTGCTGGTGGTCGCCCAGAAGATCGTGTCGAAGGCGGAGAACCGGTTTGTCGAGGTCGCCGGCGTGGTGCCCACGCAGCAGGCGATCGAGCTTGCGGCGGCGACCCGGAAGGACCCGCGCTTCGTGCAGATCGTGCTTAACGAGTCGCGGCGCATCGTGCGCCACCGCGAGAACCTGATCATCGCCGAGCACCGGCTCGGCTTCGTCATGGCCAATGCCGGGATCGACCATTCGAACGTCGCCCCCGCCGACGGCACCGAGCGGGTCTTGCTGCTGCCGCTCGATCCGGACCGCTCGGCGGCGGCGTTGCGCGACCAGTTGATCGAAGCCTACCGGGTGCCGATCGCGGTCATCGTCAGCGACAGTTTCGGGCGGCCGTGGCGGCGCGGCACGGTCGGCGTCGCGATCGGGGCCGCCGGGCTGCCGGCGGCGATCGACTGGCGCGGCCGGCCCGACCTGTTCGGCCGCGCCCTCGAAGTGACCGAGACCGGATTTGCCGACGAGATCGCCGCCGCCGCGTCGCTGGTCATGGGCCAGGCGGCGGAGGCGATGCCGATGGTGCTGGTGCGCGGGCTGTCGTGGACCGCGCCGGACTGCCCGGCCGCCGCCCTGGTCCGCCCGCCCGAGCACGACCTGTTCCGATGAGCGACGGCGACCGGGTGCTCGCGCTGTCGGGCGGGGTCGGCGGCGCCAAGCTGGCGCTCGGGCTCTACCGCATCCTGCCCGCCGGCAGCCTGACCGTGGTCGCCAATACCGGCGACGATTTCGAGCATCTCGGGCTGTCGATTTCGCCCGATCTCGACACCCTGCTCTACACGCTCGGCGGGCTCGACCACCCCGAGCAGGGCTGGGGGCGGCGCGACGAGACCTGGAATTTCATGGCGGCGCTGGAGCAGCTCGGCGGCGAGACCTGGTTCCGCCTCGGCGACCGCGATCTCGCCGCGCATGTCGAGCGCACCCGGCGGCTCAAGGCGGGCGAGCCGCTCTCGGCGATCGTCGCCGATTTCGCCCGGCGCTTCGGCATCGCGGCACGCATCCTGCCGATGAGCGACGACCGCGTGCGCACGCGGCTTTATACCGGCGACGGCTGGCTCGATTTTCAGGACTATTTCGTGCGCCGGCGCTGCGCCCCGGCGGTGCGCGAGATCGCCTTTGCCGGCGCCGGCGACGCCCGCCCGCATCCCGAGGCGCTCGCCGCCCTTGCCGATCCGCGCCTCGCCGCCATCGTCATCTGCCCGTCCAACCCGTTCATCAGCATCGACCCGATCCTGTCGCTGCCCGGCTTCCGCGCCGCGCTGCGCGCCAGCCCGGCGCCGGTAGTCGCGGTCTCGCCGATCATCGCCGGCCGCGCGGTCAAGGGGCCGACCGCCAAGATGATGGAAGAACTCGGCCTGCCGGTCGACGCCGCCGCGGTGGCGCGGCATTACGCCGGGCTGATCGACCTG
>Ga0209581_1001009_pt1 | contig 38781 bp, 29 predicted proteins | sample Coa_R2_FD_187160 | JGI IMG/M metagenome (GOLD analysis project Ga0209581, IMG submission 187160) | Surface soil microbial communities from Centralia Pennsylvania, which are recovering from an underground coalmine fire - Coalmine... | ecosystem: Environmental > Terrestrial > Soil > Unclassified ...
TCGGCGCCGGCCGCGCCTCGTTCGACGACGTCGTCACCGCCTTCCGCGCCGATGCGCGCCGGCTGCTGAAAGAGCTTGGCGGCAGCGCCGCGATCGGCGACCGCGACGGCTTTGTCGCCGCGGTGGAGGCGCTGCGCAACTGCACCGCCGGCTTCGGCGGCGCGCCGCTGCGCGATTTGCTGCTGACGATGCAGGAGATCGGCGCCGCCGAGCTGCGCCTCAAAGGGCCCGGCCTGGTCCAGCAGCTGGCCGGCGCGCTCGGCAAGCTGGAGGCGATGCTGGCCGAATTCCAGCGATCGGCCCGCTGACCGCGCCGCCGCTCAAGCGAACGTTTCGACGTGGAGGCCGCCGAGGAGGCCCAACGGCCGCGCAGCCACCAAGCCCCCTTCGCCCCCTTCGCGGGTCCTCCGCGTGCTTCGCGTTAAAGCATGTTTTTGCCGCGACCGAGCCGGGTGACGCGGCGAGCGGTCAGGCCATCCCGGCGCGGCGGCGGCGCTCCGCGATCAGCGCGATCGCCCGGTCGCGGTTGGCCCAGCAGATCTCGAGATAGGCGATCGCGTTGGCGGCGACGAACTCGGCCAGAGCCTGGTTGTAGAGCGCCGCCGCCTCGTCGAGCCGGGCGGTGCCGTCCTCGCGCTCGCCGAGGCAGAGCAGGGCGCTCGCCAGGTTGGTCTGGGTCATCGCGCGGTCGAGCGGCGCGGTCTCGGCGCTGTATTCGCCGAGTGCCAGCCGGTAGGCGGCGACCGCCTCTTCGAGCCGGGCCCGGCCGGGCTCGCGTTCGCCGAGCCGCGCCAGGGCATTGCCCAGGTTGTTCTGGGTCATCGCCCAGTCGCGCGGCGCGGTCTCGCGCCGGTATTCCTTCAGGGCCTCGCGGTAGGCCGCGACCGCCGCGGTCAGCAGCGCCGGGTTATCGTCGCGCTCGCCCAGCGCCGACAGCGCATTGCCGAGATTGTTCTGCGTCGTCGCCCAGTCGAGCGGGGTGCGCTCGCGGCTGTAGACGGCGAGCGCGCGGCGGAACGCCGCCACTGCCTCTTCGAGCCGCGCGCGGTCGCCGCTGCGCTCGCCGAGGCTGGCCAGCGCGTTGCCGAGATTGTTCTGGGTGGTGGCCCAGTCGAGCGGGGCGCGCTCGCGGGTGCGCACGCCGAGCGCGCGGCGGCAGGCGGCGACCGCCTCTTCGAGCCGCGCGGTGCCGGGCTCGCGTTCGCCGAGGTTGCGCAGGGCGGCGCCGAGATTGTTCTGCGTCATCGCCCAGTCGAGCGGCACCCGCTCGGGCCGGTATTCCTTCAGCGCCTCGTTGTAGGCGGCAACCGCTTCTTCGAGCCGCGCCGTGCCGGGCTCGCGCACTCCGAGCACGCGCAGCGCCGCGCCGAGATTGTTCTGCGTCATCGCCCAGTCGAGCGGGTTGCGCTCGCGCCGGTATTCCTCCAGCGCGTCGCGATAGGCGGCGATCGCCTCCTCGAGGCGCGCCGGGCCGGTTTCCCGCTCGCCGAGCCGGCGCAGCGCGTTGCCGAGCTGGTTCTGCATCATCGCCCAGTGGAGCGGCGCGCGCTTGCGGTCGAGCTTCTTCAGCATCGCGCGCAGCGACGACACCGCGGCTTCCAGCCGGGCGGTGCCGGCGTCGTCGCGGCGCGCCGCCGAGGGCTCGTCGAGCGGGGTGGAAAAGCGCGTGATGCCGGTCGTTTCCATCGGACGACGCCGACCATCGGCCTTTCCCGCGGACTTGGCAACGCGGCCGGGCGTTTGCACTCAACCCGCTGAATTCGTGCGGGATTTCACCGGCGCGCCGGGGTCTGCGGCGGACGCGGTGCCGGCCTCGCGGCGGTGATTCTCGCGGATATGGTTAATGGAGTCTGATTAACCATCAAATCGATTGCGGGCGATGTCCGCAATCTCGATAAAAGGCGAGACAAATTCCCGCGATCGCAGCGGGGCAGGCAGTCGAGGGCAAGGATGGATCCGGCTCTGATGTACAGGATCTACGAGCGGCGCGCGAAAGAGGCGGTCAGCGCCCGCGCCCGCACGGTCAACATGCTGGGCATGATGTGCGCCGCCGCGGTGGCGCAAGGCGGCATCTTCGCCTTCGTCGGCAAAGGCTATGGGGGGGATTGGCCCAATCCGTGCGAGCCCGACCGCCAGACCCCGGCCGAGGATTTCCACGAACCGCGCTCGTGACTGCGTAGCACCTTGGCCGATACCGGCAAGGCCCCGGCCCCTCGCGGACCGGGGCTTTTGCTGTCGCCGCGGCGGGCGGTTTGACCCGCGCCGGCGCTCCGCCGAACCGGCTTCGCCGGCGTGCGCGTCACCCTCAACCCCGGCGCGAAACGGCGGGTTCACAATCCTGTGAGGAAGGCGCCGGCTGGCGAGCCGGCCTGACAGGCTGGGCCGCCGCAACCGCGCCACTCGCCGCGGCCGCGCGCCGCGGCGTTTTTCCGCAACGGTCTCCGGCGGCGGGGGTGGCGCCCGGCCGCCGCGCGCCCGCTAGGCCAGACGGATCCCGACCGCCTCGGGCCCCTTGCGGCCCTCGGCGATGTCGACCACGACGCGCTGCCCCTCGTTAAGGCCGGTCATCCCCGCGCGCTGCAGCGCCGAGGCATGGATGAACACATCCTTGCCGCCGCCGTCGCGCACGATGAAGCCGAAGCCTTTCATCGCGTTGTACCACTTGACCGTGCCCGTTTCCTGCACGCTGGCGCCGTAGGATTGCGCGTCCGGTCCCGAGCGGAAGCTCGGCCGCGGCCGGCTGGCGGCCGGGGTCGCGGTGCTGCTGTCCACGCTGAGCACTTCCGTCACTTGTGGACCGCGCTGCCCCGGGGCGACCCGGATCTCGAGCGTCTCGCCGGGTTGCACTGTCGTGATCCCGCTGCGCCCGAGCACGCTGGCATGGAGGAACGCATCGCCGGCTCCGTCGCTTTGCTCGACAAAGCCGAACCCCTTTTCCGGGTTGAACCATTTGACCACGGCCTGGACCGGGGGGCCCGAGGGCTCCTGAAACCGTGCTGTGCTGTAACGCGGCGCCGAACCGAATTCGCGTGGAGGAAGATCGTGATCGTCCTCGTCGAAGCCGCGCCGCCGCCGCTGCCGATAACCTCTATCCGTTTCCAATGTGAGTTCCCAGTATCGTCGAGACGGGTGCCGATTGCCCGCCCGGAGATAATGAACAATTTTCTGCGCGCCGGGAATGTTTCTGTGCGATTTTGCCGGCCTTCGTTCTATCGCATTGATTCAACTAAAGGTCGGGCGGGGAAAATTGTCGGCTGACGGGCAAGAAAAGCGCCTCAGGCCGCGTCGCCGTGCGGCAGCGGGCGGCTCAGCATGTCGCGGATGCGCGCCCGCATCGCGCTCTGGTCGAAGCTGCGCAACAAATTGATCCGGTTACGATTGGGGTCGCCGCCGTGCCAGTACTCGTAGATGTCCTGGCGCATCCCGTAGGACGAAGCGGCAAGCTCGTGGGCGAGGCGGAACAGCCGCGACTTGTACTCGACATCGACGTCCTTGCCGCGCATGTAGCGGTCGAGATAGGGGCGGATTTGCGGGCTGGCGAGGTCGTTTTCGCTCGGCTGCATGATGATCCCCGAGGCGCAGATCTCGCGCAGCAGCTCGACCATGCGGCCGGAAACCTGGGCGAACCAGATATGGGTGGCGCGCGCCGGACCCAGCGTCCACTGGCCCGACGGGGTCGGCCCGGCGCGGTGCTCGATGCCGTCCATCGCGTGCCGCCACATCTCGCAGTAGGTCACCATCTCGCCGAGCTTGGCGGCGACCTCGCGGAATTCGATGACGCCGATCGCCTCGGCCACCATCGTCGCCACCGCGGTGAGCAGCCGCATGCGCACCTCGACCCGGCACAGATTGGCCCAGCCGAGAAAATTGAAATTGGGGTTGTGGCCGCCGGCGCCGAGCATCTTCACGATCGGCGACGGGTCGTAAAGGATGAACAGCCGGTCCCACGGCACCAGCACCCGCTCGAAGAACAGCATGCAGTCCTGCTCGTCGAGCATCTTCAGCGGATGGCCCCAGCTGCCGTACCAGCGCGACAGCGGCTCGCGCGCCAGGATCTTCAGCCCCGGCGAATTGGTCGGGATCGCGAAGGCGAGCACGCAGGCCGGGTTGTTGCGCTGGGCAAAGGTCGCCGACAGCGATACGTAGACCTCGTGGCTGTGCGGCGCCGCGGTCGAGAGCTGCTTGCCGCCGCTGACGATGACGCCGTCCTTGGTCTCCTCGACGACGTGGAGGGCGACCTCGGTATCCTCGGCCACCGCGCGGCGCTCGTTCTGAGTCTGCTGGCTGCGGTCGACCTGCGGGTCGCCCAGCGCATGGGTCAGGAACAGGTCGTGGCGCTTACAGTATTCGTAATAATTCTGTAAGTTTTCGCCGAAATCGCATTTCGGATGCTTGACCGCGGAAAATTCGTCCTTCAGGTGCAGCGCCGAGATGATGTAGGGCGCCAGAATGTCGGGGCTGCGGCCGAGCTGGCCCCACGACAGCTCGTTCCATAGCTGGCTGTTGCGCCGCTTCTTCTTGAGGTCCTCCGGCGAGCGCGGAAACAGCCACGAGACGCTGATGCGGTCCCCGGTGTCGGGGTCGATGCAGGTCATCTCGTCGCGGTATTCGGGGCTGTTCTGCAGGTCGTAGAGCCGCGCCAGCTCGCCGACCATATCCTTGAAGGCGGGGTCGGTGGTGACGTCGGCAACGCGCCGCCCGTCGATCCACACCTCGCGCCCGTCCTTGAGGCTGGCGAGGTAGCGCGCCGCCGTCATCGGACCGGGGCCGCTCGCGTGCTGTGCCGGCATCTACCCTTGTCTCCCAATAGAGGCGCTATTCTACCACCGGGTCGGCGGCCGCCTAATCCTGCGCCCGAAACGCATAGATGCAGCTCGGCGACACGATGGTGGCGGTCAGCCTGACGCCGCGAACCTGCCCCGTCATGCGCACCGAGCCGTGCTTGAGCGGGGCGGACGCGGTGAACGCGCCGGTGCGGTCGATGCGGCCGGTCAGGATCGCGTCGAAATGCGGCACGTAGGCAAAGCTGACCCGCCCTCCGGCGATCGTCAGCGGATACGTCGCCCCGACCGGCGGCGGCGTGCAATCGCCGTCGATGGTCTTGGTCAGCGTCAGTTCGCCGACATAGCGCCCGTCGAAATCGGCCGCCGTCTGCGCCGCCGCGGCGCCCGCCATTCCGGCCCCGAGCGCGAGGCCCCATCCCAGCCGTCTCAGCATCGCGACCCTTCTGGCAATGCGGCACCCCTCGCCTTATATTCGCGATAGGAACACCACTCCTGATCGCGGAGCAAGACGATGGCCGACGGCACCTCCCACGTGGTACCGACCGCGCCCGACGAGGCGGTGACGCCGGGCGGCATCAACCACCTCGTCATCAATGTGCGCAACATGGAGGAGTCGCACAAATTCTGGACCGAAATCCTCGGCTTCAAGCTGGTCGGCACATCGAGCCGGCGGCCGATGCGGTTCTATTCCGGCGACCATAACGGCGCGATGAACCACCACGACATCGCCCTGGTCGAGAACCCCAATCTGCCGCCGCCGCCGAAGGATTGGGAGATGTTCGGGCTGCCGGTCGCGATCAACCACATCGCGATCACCATGCCGAACCGCGAGGCCTGGCTGAAGCAGCTCGCCTGGCTGCGCAAGAACAACGTCAAGTTCCACCGCCGGGTCAATCACGGCATGACCCACAGCGTCTATATCAGCGACCCGAACGGCTATGGCGTCGAGGTGCTGTACGAGCTGCCGCGCGAGGTGTGGGGCGACAACATCCAGGGCGCGCTCGACTATGCCGAGCCGGTGCCGACCGAGGGCGACGCCGCCTTCGCCGACGACACCGACTACCCGCATTTCAAAGCCAAGCCGGCCGAGTAGCCGGGTGCCGCCGCGATGGCCTTTACGGTCCTGCGCGGCGGGCGCGTCCTCGACATCGCCGCCGGCAGCGCCGCGCCGGCCGATGTGCTGATCGACGGCGATACGATCCGCGAGGTGGCCGCTCCCGGCGCGGCGGTGCCCGAAGGTGCGGCGGAAATCGACGTCTCCGGCCACCTGCTCCACCCCGGTCTGGTCAACGCCCACACCCATGCCCACGGCAACCTGTCGAAGGGCATGGGCGACCGCTGGACGCTGGAACTGCTGCTCAGCGCCGCGCCGTTCCTGTCGGGGCACCGCACCACCGAGGACAAGTACCTGACGGCACAGCTCGGCGCGGTCGAGATGGTGCTGAAGGGCTGTACCGCCTGTTACGACCTGTTCTTCGAATGGCCGCTGCCGAGCCGCGACGGGCTGGCTGCCGCGGCCGCTGCCTACGCCGATGTCGGCATGCGCGCGGTGATCGCGCCGATGGTCGCCGACCGCACCATGTACGAGGCGATCCCCGGGCTCGCAGCGGCCTTGCCGGAGGGCCTGCGCGAGCGCGTCGCCGGGCTGCGGCTGGCGCCGGCGGCCGAGACCCTGGCGGCGATCCGCGACGCTTTCGCCCGCTGGTCGTCGCCGCAGGGCCTGGTCGGGTTGGCCGTCGCGCCGACCATCCCGCAGCATTGTTCCGACGGCTTCATCCTCGGCTGCGCCGAGATCGCCCGCGAGTTCGGGGTCGGGCTGCACAGTCACGTCGCCGAGTCGAAGGTGCAGGCGGTCGCCGGCATCCGGCTTTACGGCAAGACCCAGACCGCCCATCTCGACGCGCTCGGTGTGCTCGGCCCGCATTTCACCGTCGCCCACGGGGTCTGGCTCGACCACGACGACATGGCCCGGCTCGGCGACCGCGGCGCCTCGGTCGCGCACAATCCCGGCAGCAACATGCGCCTCGGCAGCGGCTTGGCCGACGCGCGCGCGATGCTCGAGCGGCGCGTCAATCTCGGCATCGGCACCGACGGCGCCTCCTGCGCCGACAACCAGAACATGTACGAGGCGATGCGCCTCGCCTCGTTCGTCTCGAAGGTGCAGGGGCCCGACTGGCGACGCTGGCTGACGACGCGCGAGGCGGCGCTGGCGGCGACCGAGGGCAGCGCCCGGGCGCTCGGCTTCGGCGACCGGATCGGCCGCATCGCGCCCGGCTGGAAGGCCGACATCGTCATGCTCGATCTCGGCCACCCGAACTGGCTGCCGCTCAACGACCCGGTCAACCAGCTGGTTCATTGCGAGGACGGCACCGCGGTCGATCACGTGATGATCGGCGGCCGCATGGTGGTCAGGGACCGCCGCGTGCTGACCGTCGATCTCGTCCGGCTGCGCCAGAGGGTCGCCGAGGCGCGCGAGCGGCTGCTCGCCGCCAATGCCGACAACCGCCGCCTTTACGACGCGCTCGAACCGGTGGTCGGCAGCTACTGCCCCGGGCTTGCCGCCTCGCCCTACCACGTCCACCGCTACGGCGCCCATCCCGGTTGAGAGGGTATCCATGACGGGACCGCTGCACGGGTTTCGCATCGTCGATCTGACCTCGAACGTATCGGGGCCGCTGGCGACGATGATTCTTGGCGACCAGGGCGCCGAGGTGATCAAGGTCGAGCCCCCCGGCGGCGATCACACCCGCAGCGCGGCCGGCCGGCGCGGCGGGTTTTCCGCCTCGTTCCTCAACAACAACCGCAACAAGCGCTCGATCTGCATCGACCTGAAGCAGCCGCGGGGATTGGAGATCGTGCGCCGCCTCGCCGCCGGCGCCGACGCCTTCGTGCAGAATTTCCGCCCCGGCGTGGCCGAGCGGCTCGGCATCGGCGAGGCGGCGATCCGCGAGGTGTCGCCGCGCATCGTCTACGTCTCGATCAGCGGCTTCGGCGAGGTCGGGCCTTATGCCCACAAGCCGGTCTACGACCCGCTGATCCAGGCCTATTCCGGCCTCGCGACGATCCAGGCCGGATCGGACGAGGCGCGGCCGCGGCTGGTGCGCACGATCGTCCCCGACAAGCTGACCGCGGTGACCGCCGCACAGGCGATCACCGCGGCGCTACTGGCGCGCGAGCGGGGCGGCGAAGGCCAGCACGTCCGCCTGGCGATGCTCGACGCCGTCGTGGCCTTTCTGTGGGCGTCGGATTTCGGCGACCAGACCTTTGTCGGCGACGAGCCGGAGCGCCAGGAACCGGCGAGCGCCATCGACCTCGTGTTCGAGACGGCGGATGGCTACATCACCGTCGCGGTACAGACCGACCAGCAATGGCAGGGGCTGACCCGCGCGCTGGAGCGTCCGGAATGGCTGGCCGACGAGCGCTTCAAGACGCCGGCGCTGCGCCAGCGCAACATCGATGCGCGGCTGCAATTGACCCAGGACGTGCTGATCGGCGGTTCCTCGGCGATGTGGCTCGACCGGCTGACCGCGGCCGGGGTGCCGTGCGCTCCGGTGCTGACCCGGCGCGAGGTGATCCGCGCGCCCCAGATCGCGGCGCTTGGCACCGTGGTCGAGACCGACCATCCCCGCGCCGGGCGGCTGCGCCAGGCGCGGCCGGCGGCGCGCTTCTCGCGCACCCCGCCGGAACTGCGCCGCGGCGCGCCCGGGCTCGGCGAGCACACCGCGGAAATTCTCGCCGAGCTCGGCTATGCCGCCGCCGATATCGCCGCCCTGCGCGAGGCGGGGGTGGTCAACGCGGGGTGACCGCCGTGCAGACGGACCGGGCGTTTGCCGGCGCGATTCCCGCCCTCTACGACCGCTGCCTCGGCCCCTGTCTGTTCGCCCCTTATGCCGCCGAGCTTGCCGCCCGCCTCGGCGGGGCCGCCTCCGGCACGGTGCTGGAGCTCGCCGCCGGCACCGGCATCGTCACCCGGGCGCTGCTTCGGGCCTTGCCGGCCGCGGTGCGGATCGTCGCCACCGACCTCAACCGGGCGATGCTCGATGTTGCCGCGACCCGCCTCTCCGACGGCCGGGTCGAGTGGCGCCAAGCGGATGCGCTGCGCCTGTCGTTTGCCGCGGAGCGATTCGCTGCGGTCGTCTGCGGCTTCGGCGCCATGTTCTTTCCCGACCGTATCGCGGGCTACCGCGAGGCGTTGCGCGTCTTGCGCCCGGGCGGCCCACTCGTCTTCACCGTGTGGGACCGCATTGCCGAGAACGAGCTTGCCGACATCGTTACGGACGCGCTCGCGGCGCTGTTTCCTGCCGACCCGCCGCGATTTCTCGTGCGGACGCCGCACGGCTACCACGACCCCCGGACGATCCGCCGCGAGCTGCGCGAGGCCGGGTTCGCCCAGGTCCGCATCGACGCCCTGCCGCGCCGGAGCCGGGCGCCGTCCTACCGCGATCCCGTGATCGGGCTCTGCCAGGGGACGCCGCTGCGCGGCGAGATCGAGGCGCGGGCGCCCGGCCGTCTCGACGAGGTCACCGAGGTCGCCGCCGCCGCGGTCGCGGCGCGCTTCGGCACCGGGCCGATCGACGCGAAAATGTCGGCCCTCCTCGTCGAGGCCCGCCGCTAGCATCCGCCGCCGTCATTGGTCAGTGAGTCGCTCTTCCTTCCCCAGCGCGGGGAGGGGAAGAGACTCGCAGCGCGCCAGATTCAGACAAGCGCGGCGTCGGCCACGCAAGTTCCCGGCCGACGGCGACAGCCGGCGCTGATGCAATGCCGCAAGCAACGCCAAGCAAATCTGTCCAGTCCGACAAATTTTTCGACGGGATCGTCCCTGTGCGCCTCTCCGTCGTTCCGGTCAAATTGCGCTGTATTTTAGACCGTATAAGATTTCATCAACAAGGTCTAGGACCAACTGAATATCGATATAGAACAACATCGGATCGCGACCGGAGATGGGGCAGGGCAATAAAAATGGAGTCGCGCGGTGAAAGACTGCGACAAGCATTGGAGGCGCGTGGGATTCGCAAGCAGCTGGCGCTCGCCGCCGAACTGGGAGTTGACGAGAGCGCCATCAGTCGCTGGCAACGAAACGCGGGCCTCTCTCTGATGCACGCGGCCCGCTTGTGTGAAGTGCTCGACATCTCCCTGGACTGGCTGATTTTAGGCCGCGGCGACATGCAGCTTCATCATCGTTCCGACACGAACGGCTCAGCGGGGCAGGTCGCGGATCGGCGCTCGTCGTTACCGCCTTCCATCGCCAATGCAGTTCGTCAGTTAACCGAGGCGATTTTGGCCGAGTTGTCCTGAGTTCGTATCAATTATTTACGAAAATTGAATTGCATTGCGGGTTCTTGCATCCGATGCAGGCCAAATTCTCCAGCTTGCGTGCGACGCAAGGGAAACCGGGTGCCGATCAAAGGTGGGACGGCCGATGATCGACGCGGTCTCGTGCCTCACTTCGCGGAGAACAAAAATGCTTTCTTATTCCGCCACCATCCAAATCGACGACACGACCCGCGCATTCCTCCAGACAAACGGCTATACGCTCTATCTCTTCAAAGGGATCAACGCGGGACCCGGGGCAACCAGCACGATCTGGCTGACCTTGTCGGGCAATCAACTGTACGACCAGGCGTCCAACACCATCACGTGGCAGGAGGAATACTATATCGGGGAGGAAAACACCCAGATCCAGAACGGCGCTTCCGTATCCGGCACCAATCCTTTTGTCAGTCCGAGCGCGATCGTCTCGGTCAGCCTGGGGCAGAACTACATTTTCCCGGGCACCGCGTGGAACCCGCAATCGACCGCCCAGCCGAACGACGAGGTCTTCACGATTCAGAACACCGAAGCGTCGGTCAACAATTTTTACGTGTCGCAGAAGGTCTCCACCGGCCCGGAGGACTATATCGTCGTGACGAAGCTACTCGGGTCCGGCGGGCTCGGCACGTTCATGCCGATCGAGACGATCGCCATGATTCTGTCGACCCAACCGTACTCGACGGGGACGATGATCACCGAGGCATTTTCGCCCGGAGCCATCGTCACGCTGGCCGGCATTACCTCGGCCTCTCTGTCGTACGACATGAACACGGGCTGGAGCGCAACGGCCGGGCAGCTGACCGCGCTGCAGCTCGGCAATGCGGTGTACGACTCGATGCTCAACGCTGCCAGCGGCTCGCTGTTGACGGCGGGACGGTATCCCGCCGCACCGCTCGAAGCGCCGTTGCCCAGCGGCAAAACCGCCAAAAGCAAGGCAGCCGTCAACGGCGTCCGCATCAAAGGCATCTCCGGGGTGACCTATGGCAACAATGCGAAGGTGACCGTGAAATGCGGCGACAGTTACGAGTACATCGCGATGACGGATAACACGGACAAGTTGGTCGGTCTGGGAAAAGGAGTTTACCAGGTCACCAACAACTCCGGCGGTACGATCCGCTACGAGTGGACCGCGACCCGATAGATCACGATGTCTTCAACAGCGCTCGCTAATCCTGTCGCCCCCGCGGAAGCGGGGGCCCAGGGGCGACCGCCTGTCGCTTTCCCTGGGTTCCCGCGTGCCGTGCCGCGGGAACGACGATCCGACCTGATCCCATCCCTCAGGGCTGGGCGCGCAACAGCGCGCTCAGCCCGCTCCACATGATCTGGATGCCGATGCACAGCAGGATAAAGGCGGACAGCCGCACCAGGACGTTGATGCCGTTCGTCCCGAGGATCGAGACCATGCGCCCGGCAAAGCGGTAGCACAGAAAGATCGTCAGCCCGATCGCCGCCAGCCCGGCGACCGCGGCGGCGCCGAGCAGGGCGATGTCCGCGAAGTCGGTGGCGCCTTCCGGACGCTGCGCGCCGAGCGCGATCGCCACCGAAATCGAGCCGGGTCCCACCGTCAGCGGCATGGTCAGCGGATAGAACGCATCGACCGGGGCGTCCTGGTCGATTTCGCCGGCGCCGCCGGCCGGCTCGACCCCGTCGCGCAGCAGCCGCCAGCCGAAGGCCGACACCGCCAGCCCGCCGCCGATGCGCAGCGCCGGCAGGGTGATGCCGAAAAAGGTCAGCACGTGCGAGCCGACGAACAGCGACCCCAACAGCAGGACGAACCCGTTGATCGCCACCCGCCGCGCCAGCAGGCGGCGGGTCGCCTCGCTGCGCCGGCTGGTCAGGGCGAGAAAGATCGGCGCGCTGCCGACCGGGTTCACAATCGGGAACAGCCCGGCATAGACGAGAAGGAACGATTCGGCGAGTCTGTGCATCGCACGATGATAGCGGCGGAGACGGAGCGGCGATGATCGACTTTTACTACTGGCCGACGCCGAACGGCTGGAAGGTCGCGATCATGCTCGAGGAATGCGGGCTCGAGTACCGCACGATCCCGGTCAATATCGGCAAGGGCGACCAGTTCCGGCCCGAATTTCTCGCGATCAGCCCGAACAACCGGATGCCGGCGATCGTCGACCACGATGTGCCGGGCGGTCCGCTGCCGGTGTTCGAATCGGGCGCGATCCTGATCCACCTGGCCGAGCGCAGCGGCCGCTTCATGCCGCGCGATCCCCGCGGGCGCAAGGAATGCCTCGAATGGCTGTTCTGGCAGGTCGGCAATCTCGGGCCGATGGCCGGTCAGTTGAGCCATTTCGTCAACTACGCCGAAGGCGAGCACCCCTATTCGCACCGCCGCTACGCCGACGAATACAACCGCTGCCTCGGCGTCCTCGAACGCCGTCTCGCCGGGCGCGACTTTCTCCTCGGCGACTATTCGATCGCCGACATGGCGTCGTGGCCGTGGGTGCTGATCGCCAAGCCGCTCGGCCAGCCGCTCGACGACTTCCCCAACGTTGCGCGCTGGCGCGCCGCGGTCCGCGACCGCCCGGCGGTGCGCCGCGGCGTCGACCTCGGCAAGGAATGGCGCCGTTCGGCGCCGCCGAGCGCGGAGGAGCGCAAGATCCTGTTCAACCAGACCGCGCGAAGCCATACAACAATATAATTATGTGGTATCTGGCCCATTGACTCGTAAAAATATGTGAATATGATCTGAACTACAGCGCCGATTTGACAACCAGCTTGCGGGCGCTCGACAAATGCAGCTAAAGCGGGGCCGGTCCGGCAAGGCGGGACGGCTCCGGGAGACGGAGAATGGCCAGTCCCGTGCTTGCGGCCCCGTTTGCGTTGGCGCCCCCGGCGGAGTTCCTGCCCGACATTCATCCCGGCGAGCTGTGGCTGATCGAACGCCCGGCCGCGGCGCCGCTTTCGGCCGATGAGCGGCGCCTGCTGGCCGCTGCCGATATCGTCGTCTACGACCCCGGCCTGGCGCCGCTGGTCGGCGAGGCGCTGCCGCTCGGCGGCTATGCCGAGCCGGCCGGTTCCCGCGCCGGCGCCGCCGCCGAGCGCTGCCGCCGTTTCGCCGGCGACGGCTGGCGGGTCGTCCGTCTCGTCGATGCGGCGCGGGCGGTGCCGACGCGGGCCGAGCGGCTGCGCCGCCTCGGCGGCGGGGCCGAGCCGCGGGTTTTCGTCGATGCCGGCGGCCGGCTCGTCGCCGCCTTTCCCCGCCGCGGTCTCGCGACCGCGCCGGTGGCCAGCGCGGTCGCCGCCAACGGCCTCGCCGGCTGAGGCGGTTTGGGTCTAGGATGGCCCTCCTTCCGGGAGGGCCATGCGATGATCGAGACGAGCGGAATCGACCACATCGTATTGCATGTCGCCGATGTTGCACGGGCGCGCGATTTCTACACCCGCGTGCTCGGCATGTCGGTCTACCGCGAAAACGAGCGCCAGGTGTTTCTCCACGCCGGCCGTCAGGGCGTCGCGCTGTTCAAAGGCGAGCGCGGCGCCGGCGGCGACATGAACCATCTCGCGCTCAACGTCGCCTCCGGCACCTACGACAGCCTGAAGGCCGAGCTGGAGCGGCACGGCGTCGCCGTCAGCGGCCGCCCGGGCGACGACCGTTGCATCTATTTCAGCGACCCGGACGGGCACCGCCTCCAGCTGATGTTCGCGAAATAGGCGGGGCGCGGCATGACCAGGATCGCCTCGGTTGCCGCCCACATGATCTCGGTGCCGCGGCCCGAGCCGGTGTGGACCGCGCAGGAGGAAAGCCGCGCCTGGTCGGTGATCCTGACCGAACTCCGCACCGATGACGGGCTGGTCGGCTACGGCGAGATTCACGGCGCGCCGATGCCGCGCATCTGCGAATGGGTGGCGCGGTTCGGCCGGGCGATCGAGGGCATGGATGCGCTCGCCCACGGCGCGGTGTGGGATCGCCTGTTCGCGCTGACGACGCCGCGGCCGGGGTCGATCCCGAACGCCGGCGATGCGCGCCCCGACGTGCCGCCGCCGACCCCGCGCGGCGAGCGCGCCCAGGTCATGGCGGCGATCGCCGGCATCGACATCGCCTTGTGGGACATCAAGGGCAAGGCGGCCGGAATGCCGGTCTACCGCCTGCTCGGCGGCGAGAACCGGCCGCTGTTCACCTACGCCACCGGCGGCTACTACCGCCGCGGCGCCGACGATGCCGATTACGGGCGCGAGCTGGCCGGCTTCGTCGAACAGGGCTATCGCGCGGTCAAATTGAAGACCGGCGCCGGCTCGCCCGAGCGCGAGGCGGCGCGGGTCGGCGCGGTGCGCCGGGCGATCGGCCCCGAGCCCCTGCTCCTTCTCGACATGAACGCGCCCTACGACCTCGCGGACTGCATCGACTTCGCCCACAGGGTCGCCGAGCACGACGTGTTCTGGCTCGAAGAGCCGCTGCACTGGTATCTCCAGCCGGCCGATTTCGCGGTGCTCGCCGCCGCCTCGCCGATCCCGCTGGCGCATGGCGAGCGCGAGTGGACCCGCTTTACCGTGCGCGACTTCATCACCGTCGGCGGCATCAAATATGTCCAGTTCGACGCCACCCGCGCCGCCGGCTTCACCGAGGCGCTGCGCGTCGCCGCGCTCGCCGAGCAGCACGGCGCCATGGTCGCGCCGCACACCGCACCGGAGCTGCACGCTCACCTCGTCCTCGCCCTGCCGCGCTGCGCCTGGGGGGTCGAGTCGCATGGCGGCGCCGAGAGCGACCCGCTCGCCTTCGGCCTGTTCCGCAACCACCCGCAGCTGCGGGACGGGCATCTGACGATCGGCGACGCCCCGGGCTTCGGGCTCGAAATCGATTGGGCTTTTGTCGAGAAATACCGGATCAACGGCTGACGGCCAGGAGGAACGACATGGCGCGCAACGGTTTTCTGATCCTCGACAGCGACCTTCACATGATGGAGCCGGACGATCTGTGGGCCCGCTATCTCGACGGCCCCTATGCCGCCAATCCGCCGCGCTTCTTCGGCGGCCAGCGCCAGCCGCTCGCCGAAAGCAAGGAAGACAAGGGCAACGCGGACTCGATCATGGGGATGGAGGTGCAGGGCCTTGCCATCCCGGCGCACAACATGCAGCAGGGCGCCACCCTGTCGAGCCGCGAGCTGCGCCGCCGCAGCCGCGCCCGCCATCCGCATTTCAACGTCGCCCGCGCGCATGGCTACGACGCGCCGTCGACGCTGACCGCCATGGATATTGAGGGGATCGACGTGGCCGTCATGTACGGTACGCGCGGCCGCCAGATTCTGTGCCACGACGATCTGGCGCCGGATTATGCCGCGGCGCTGGCGCGCGCCTATAACAACTGGGCCGCCGATTACTGCAAGACCGACCCGGCGCGGCTCAAATTCGCCGCCCAGCTCGCGATGCACGATGTCGATCTGGCGGTCGCGGAGGCGCGTCGCGCGGTCGGCGAGCTCGGCGCGGTGGCGGTGATCGGCACGCCCAACCCGGTCAACGGCCAGCACCTGCACGACGAGGCCTGCGAAAAGCTGTGGCATGCGCTCGAGGAGCTGAACGTACCGATCGGCTTCCACCCGACCGGCAACACCGCGCTCAAGGACGATGCCGGGCGGCGCTATGTCGGCCACGCCAATTTCCACCCGATCGCCCACGCGATCCGCAATCCGGTCGAGCTGATGGGCGCGATCGCCAGCATGACCACCGGCGGCATCCTCGAACGCCACCCCAAGCTGCGCTGCGCCTTTCTCGAAGGCACCGCCGGCTGGCTCTACTGGTGGCTGTGGCGGCTCGACGACCAGTGGGAGAAGTTCGGCCCCGGCTGCGAATTCCAGCTCAAGATGCTGCCGAGCGAGTATTTCAAGCGGCAATGCTACATCGCCCTCGACGTCGACGAGGAGCCGGCGGTCGATGTCGTCAACAAGATGGGCGCGGACTATTTTGTCGTGTCGAGCGACTACCCGCATTCCGACGGCGCCTTCCCCGAGGCGATCGAGCAGTTCCTGAGCCTCAAGCTCGACGACGGGCAGCGCCGCAAGATTTTGTGGGACAACTGCGCCCGGCTCTATGCCATTCCCACCCCCGCTGCCGGCCTGTCGCGCGAGGTCAAGGCGGCCTCGGCGGCGGAGTAGGCGAATTGCGGCCGGCGGGGTGGATATATTGGTCCTGACAGTTGAATAGCCAGGAAGCGCCGCGGGTCCGTGGAGCGTTGCCACTGCACAGGCGAAGCTGAGCGAGGTGATCGACTGCGCCTTGTCCGTGGGTCGGCAGACGATCACCCGCAAGGGCGAAGCGATCCTCAATCCGTGGACGGCGCGGCAAACCGCCTCGTTACAACCGCGCGCTGAGTTCGCCGATGCCGACCGAAAGGCGTTGCAGAAGGCGTTTGGAGGCGGCGCGCGGATAGCGGCGGCGGCGCGCGACCGTGGCAATGTCCGCCTCCGGGGTGCGGGTCAGCAGCAGGTAGGCGTTGCCGGGCAGGCGGGCGCCGCGCTCGCAGCGGCGCAGCCGCCAATCCTTGCCGATTTCGCAGATGTGCAAGCCGAGCCCCTCGATATAGCGGGCGAACTCGGGCGCCGGCACGGTGTGCGCCAGCAGATCGTCGATGAATTCGATGACGAGGCGGATGCCGGGCGAGCGGGCGATGGTTTGCTCCATCCCCATCAGCACATAGGGCTCGTGTCCTTCGACATCGATCTTGACCAGATCGACCGGCAATTCCGCGGGAAGAAACGCGTCGATGGTGGTCATCTCGACCTCGACCGAGCGCAGTTTCATGCCCCAGCGGTCGAGATCGGCCGGGTCGATGACCAGCTCGCTCATCGTCGCGGTAGCGAGGTTGCGGTCGAGATAGTTGAGCCGCCCGCGGCCGCAGGTGCGCGAGACCAGCTTGTTGACGATCGCGATGTTGGGATTGTTGACGATCCCGTTGGCGTAAAGCGTGCGGCTGAGCAGCGCGAAGGTGTAGGGGTTGCCCTCGAAGGCGTAGAGCCGCCCGGTGGTGCGCAGCACGCCGGCGGCGATCGCGGTGTAGAGCCCGCTATTGGCGCCGATGTCGAGCACCACCGCGCCGGGCCGGAGAAAACAGCGGAACACGAAGGTGATGTGCGGCTCGACCGGGCGGCCGACCAGATAGTTGATCGCGTCGACGGTGTTGATGTCGACCGCGAGGTGCTCGCCCGAGGCGAGGCGGACGATCGCCACATCCGCGCCGGCGGCGACCACCCCCGGCTTCACTGCCGGGCCGCCGCCCGGATCGCCCGCCAGACCGTCTCGGGGGTCGCCGGCATCGCGATCTCCCTGACCCCGAGCGGCTTCAGCGCGTCGGCCAGCGCGTTGCCGACCGCCGGCATCGCGCCGACCGCGCCGGCCTCGCCCGCACCTTTGACGCCGAGCGGGTTGGTCTTGGTCGGCACCGGGTTCGACCGGCAGTGGATCGGGGAGAAATTGTCGGCCCGCGGCATCGCGTAGTCCATGAACGAGCCGGAAAGAAGCTGCCCGGAACCGGGATCGAAGCGGATGTCCTCCATCAGCACCTGTCCGGCCCCCTGGGCGATGCCGCCGATGATCTGGCCTTCGAGCAAAAGCGGGTTCATCACCGTGCCGACATCGTCGACGACGCTGTAGCGCACGATCTCGACCGCGCCGGTCTCGGGGTCGATCTCGACCTCGCAGATGTGACAGCCGTTGGGGAAGTTCTGCTCCCTGGCGCTGTAGGCGGCACTGGCGACGAGCCCCGGCTCCATTTCCGGCGGCAGGCTCGCCGGGTTCCAGGCCTCGCTCGCCACCTCGCCGATCGCCAGCGCGCGGTTGGAGCGCGGCGCGGTGAACACGCCGTCCTCGAACTTGACCTCGTCGGCCGGGCTGTTCAGCAGGTGCGCGGCGATCGCCCGCGCCTTGGCGATGATCTTGTCGGTCGCCATCAGCACCGCCGAGCCGCCGAGCGTGGCCGAGCGCGAGCCGCCGGTGCCTTCGCCGATCGCCACCTTGTCGGTGTCGCCCTGGACGTAGTGCACCGCGTCGGGATCGATGCCGAGCCTGTCGCACAGCAGCTGCTTGTAGACCGTCTCGTGCCCCATCCCCTGGGTGATCGAGCCGGACACCAGCGTCACCGTGCCGCCCTTGTCGAAGCGGATCTCGGCCGCCTCGAACCCGCCGGCGGCGGCGCGCTCGATCGTGTTGGAGATGCCGATGCCGCGCAGCCGCCCGCGCGCCTTCGCCTCGGCCCGGCGCGCCTCGAACCCGGCGTAGTCGGCCAGTTCCAGCGCCATGTCGAGCCCCTTGGCGAACTCGCCGCAATCGTAGGTAAAGGTCAGCCCCGATTTGAACGGCATCGCCTCGGGCGGGATCAGGTTGCGCCGGCGCAGCTCGACCGGGCTGATCCCCAGCTCGTCCGCCGCCTCGTCGACCATGCGCTCGATGACATAGGCGAATTCGGGCCGGCCGTTGCCGCGATAGGGTCGCACCGGATTGGTGTTGCTGAACACCGCGGTGACCTCGGCGAACACCGCCGGGGTGCGGTAGACCCCGGCCAGCGTGCCGAGGTTCATCACGAAGACGTTGGAGGCGGCCTGGGCATAGGCGCCGACTGCGGCGGTCACCTTGACGCGGAAGCCGACGAAATGCCCGTCCCGGTCGAGCCCCAGCTCGGCCTCGGTGACGTGGTCGCGCGCCTGGGCGTCGCTGAGAAAGGCTTCCGAGCGGGTGCTCGTCCACTTGACCGGGCGGCCGAGCAGCTTGGAGGCCAAGGTCACCAGCGCGACCTCGTTGTAGACCGCCGATTTCATGCCGAAGCTGCCGCCGATATCGCCGGCGACGACGCGGATTTTGCTCTCCGGCACCTTGATGATGCGGGCGAGGTCGGCGCGGTAGGCGTGCGCCCGTTGCAGCACCGTATAGATGGTGTAGCGGTCCTCGGCCGGGTTGTAGTCGGCGACCGCGCCGCGCGGTTCCATCGCCGCCGCGGTGACCCGGTTGATGACGAGGCGGCGGCGGACGATGTGCGCGGCGCCGGCCAGCGCCACCTCGGTCGCCTCGCGGTTGCCTTCGGGGTGGACGAAGCAGATGTTGTCGGGGCAGTCGTCCCACACCGGCGGCGCGCCGGGCGCGGCCGCTTCGGCGGTCGATACCACCGCCGGCAGCGGCTCGTAGTCGACCTCGATCAGCTCGGCCGCGTCCTGCGCCTGGGGCAGGGTCTCGGCGACGACAAACGCGACGTAATCGCCGACCCAGCGCACCTTGTCGCGGGTCAGCGCCGGAAAGCGCGGCCGGTAGGACGGGCGCCCGCCGGGTCGCTTCATGCCGCCGGCGGAGGGCAGGTCGTTCCAGCCCGAGGCGGCCCAGTCCTCGCCGGTCAAGACCAGGACCACGCCGGGCGCCGCCTTGGCCTTCGCCGTGTCGATCCTGACGATGCGGGCATGCGCGTGCGGCGAGCGCAGGACATAGCCGTAGGCCATGCGCGGCAGCGCCAGGTCGTCGATATAGCGGCCGCCGCCGCGGATCAGCCGCGGGTCCTCGAAGCGCGGCACCGGCTGGCCAAGCGCGAATTCCCCCATGCCTTCCTCCCGAGGCGAAGAGCGGCCGCACCATAGCCGATGTTGCGCGCCGCGCGAGAGCCCGCCATGCTGCGCCGATGACTCGCACCCGCGCCGCCGACGATTTCGGCGCGATCCGCCGGCGCCTCGAGGAACTGCGCGGCGAGCGTGCCGCCGCCGATCCCGTCGCCGGCCGCGCCGAGGAGCCGGACCGCCGCGGCCTCGGCCGCATCGACGAGCGCTACCGCGACCGTGCGGAGGGCGCGCCGCCGCCCTGGGTTCCGACGATCTTTTGAGGAGAGCGCGATGAACTCGCTCCGCCAGCAGCACCGCTTCGGCCGCATCGTCGCGCCCGACGATGCCTGGCTCGCGCTCCAGGAACGGGAGCCGATCCTCGAACCCGAATTGCCGATCATCGACACCCACCATCACCTCTGGGTGCGCGACGGCCACACCTACCTGCTCGACGAGCTGCTCGCCGATCTCAACACCGGGCACAACATCGTCGCCACCGTGTTCGAGGAATGCCGCTCGATGTACCGCGCCGACGGGCCGGCCGAATTGCGTCCGGTCGGCGAGACCGAATTCGTCGCCGGCATCGCCGCGATGAGCGCCAGCGGCGGCTACGGCCCGATCAAGGTGGCCCAGGGCATCGTCGGCTATGCCGACCTCACCCTCGGCGATCGGGTCGAGCCGGTGCTCGAAGCGCAGCTCCGCGCCGGCGGCGGCCGCTTCAAGGGCGTGCGCCATTCCGCCGGCTACGATCCCGACCCGACGATCGGCAACAGCCGCCCGGACATGCAGCCGCATCTCTACGAGCGCGCCGATTTCCGCGCCGGCCTCGGCCGCCTCGCGGCGCACGGGCTGGTGCTCGACGCCTGGTGCTACCATCCCCAGCTTGCCGACGTGATTGCGCTGGCGCGGGCGGTGCCGCAGGCGACGATCTGCCTGTGCCATGTCGGCGGCGTGCTCGGCTACGGCGCCTATGCCGGCCGCCGGGACGAGGTGTTCGCCGCCTGGCGCGGCAGCATGGCCGAGCTGGCGCGCTGCCCCAACGTCTACGTCAAGATCGGCGGCATGCTGAACCGCGGCGCCGCGCTCGATTTCGCCGCCCGGCCGGCGCCGCCGAGCGCGGCCGAATGGGCGGCGGCCTGGCGGCCCTACGTCGAGACCGTGATCGAGTTGTTCGGCGCGGCGCGCTGCACGTTCGAGAGCAATTTCCCGGTGGACAAGATGGGCACCGGCTACGCCGCGCTGTGGAACGCGTTCAAGCGCATCACCGCCGCCGCCTCGGCGGCCGAGAAGGCCGATCTCTATGCCGGCACGGCGCGCCGGCTCTACCAGCTCGACTGAGGCGCGACATGCCCTACGGCGGCAACGACTGGCTGGCGCAGACCGAGGAGGCGACGCTCGAACCCGAGCTGCCGATCTGCGACCCGCATCATCATTTCTGGGATTTCCGCACCGCCCGCCTGCCCTATCAGCGCTACTTGCTGCACGAGCTGGTCGCCGATGTGTCGCGCGGCCACAACGTGCGCTCGACCGTGTTCGTCGAGGCGCGGGCGATGTACCGGGCGGACGGGCCGCCGGAACTGCGCCCGGTCGGCGAGGTCGAATTCGTCCAGGGGCTGGCCGCCGCCAGCGCCAGCGGGCTTTACGGCCCGTGCCGCGCCGCCGCGGCGATCGTCGGCCATGCCGACCTCAAGCTCGGCGACCGGGTCGAGCCGGTGCTCGCGGCGCTGCAGGCGGCCAGCCCCAACCGCTTCCGCGGCATCCGCCACATCGTCACCTGGAACGCCGATCCGCGGGTCGAAAGCCGCGAGCGGGAAGGGGTCCTGTCGACCCCCGAGTTTCGCGCCGGCGCCAGGGTGCTGGCGCGGATGGGCCTGTCGCTCGACACCATCTGCTGCTTCCCCCAGCTTCCCGAGATGGTCGCCTTCGCCCGCGCCGTGCCCGAGCTGACGATCGTCATGAACCATCTCGGCGGCCTCAACCGCACCGGCCCGTTTGCCGGCCGCGACGACGAGGTGATGCCGGCCTGGCGCAGCGGCATGGCGGCGCTGGCGCAATGCCCCAACGTGCTGCTGAAGCTCGGCGGTTTCGGCATGCCGCGCTTCGGCTTCGACTGGCATACCCGCGACAAGCCGGTCGGCTCCGAGGAGCTGGCGATGCAGGTCGCGCCGCTCTTGTCCTTTTGCATCGACGCGTTCGGCCCCGAGCGCTGTATGTTCGAGAGCAATTTCCCGGTCGACAAGGTGTCGTTCTCGCACCACGTCCTGTTCAACGCGTTCAAGCGCTTCTCCGCCGGCTACTCGGCCGCAGAGCGGGCGGCGCTGTTCCACGACACCGCAGCCCGCGCCTACCGCATCGCCTTGTGAGGACCCGCCCATGATCACGAAATTCGACAGCTCCTATTACGGCACCGCCGACATGGAGAACCTCGGCTATACCGGCACGCCGATCAACGAGCGCCGCTATTCCCAGGAACAGCTGGCCAAGGCGCTGCACAAGGTGGTGGCCTATGCCAAGTGCATGGACGAGCGCGGCTACAACACGTTCTGGATGGCCGAGCATCACTTCCAGCCCGAGGGTACCGAGCTGATCCCCAACCTGTTGATGATGGCGATGCACCTCGTCAACGTGACCAAGAACCTGAACATCGGCTGCGGCTTCAACATCGTGCCGATGTGGCACCCGCTGCGCCTGGCGGAAGACTACGCGATGGCCGACATCCTCAGCGGCGGCCGGGTCATTTTCGGCGTCGGGCGCGGCTACCATACCCGCGAGGTCGAGACCTTCGGCGCCCCGCTCCTCGACCAGAACGCCAACCGCGAGATGTTCGAGGAGGGCGTCGAGGTGATCTTCAAGGCGTTCGAAGGCAAGCCGTTCTCGCACAAGGGCAAGTACTATACGATCCCGCCCGAGGTGCCGTATCGCGGCTATACGCTGAAGGAGATCACCCTGGTGCCGGCGCCGCAGCGCCTGCCGGTCGAATGCTGGCAGCCGATCCAGAGCGGCTCCGACCGCGCCTTCGACTTCATGGCCAAATACGGCATCAACGGCGTCATCGGCGGCGGCTCGGCCGAGGGCGGCGCGGTCGAGCGGCACATGATCGGGTTCCAGGCGGCCTATGCCCGCCGCGGCATCCGGCTCGAACTCGGCGAGCGGCTGGCGCTGGGCTACCAGTTCCACATCGCTTCGAGCCGCGAGCAGGCGATGCGCGAGGCCGCCCCGCATTACGAAGAGAACATGAAGATGTTCGGCGAATTGCGCCTGGTGCGGGCGCTGACCGACGAGCAGATCGCCGCGATGCGCGACCCCCGGCTCGTCGGAACGGTCAAATTGCCGACGATCGAGGATGCGGTGAAGGCCGGCGGCTTCCTCGCCGGCCGGCCGGAGGACATCGTCGAGCAGCTCAAGGCGGTCGAGAAGCGTTATCCCGGCCTCGACCGGGTGATCTGTGCGACGCCGCTCGGCACCCCGCTCGACGTCCAGCTCGAAGACCTCGACCGCTTCGCCAAGGAGGTGATGCCGGCCTTCCGCACGGCCAAGGTGGCGGCTGCCGCGAACTGAGAGGAGCAAGCGATGGCCAAGGGTCTCTTGATCGCGGCGATGGATTTCTCGCCCGTCGCCGAGGACGAGTTCCACGACTGGTACGATACCGAGCACATCCCCGAACGGCTCGCCGTGCCCGGCTTCCTCAATGCCGAGCGCTGGATCGGCATCTCCAACCCGAAGCTCTCGGTCGCGCTTTACGACCTCGACGAGGTCGGCGTCCTGCACAGCGAGCCGTACCGCAAGGTCGGCGGCGCCAACGGCAGCCCGTGGACCAAGCGGATCACCGGCCGGGTCAAGCACCTGCTCCGCCTCGAAGGGGAGCAGATCAAGCCGGGCGACAGGCTCGCCCCGGTCGGCGACGCGGCGGCGATCCTGCTGATCTCGATGAACGTCGCGCCCGAGCACGAGGCGGAGTTCAACGCCTGGTACAACGAGGAGCACCTCGACGCGCTGGCCGGCGTGCCGGGCGTGCTGTCGGCGCGGCGCTACCGCGGCAGCGGCGCGGTGCAGCGCTATGCCGCCGTGTACCATTTCGCCCGCGAAGGCGTTACCGAGTCGGCGGCGTGGAAAAGCGCGGCCAACACGCCTTGGACGGAAAAGATGCGCCCGCATTTCCGCGACTACTTCCGCGCCGACTGCCGGCGCTACGTCCGGCGCGGTTAGGCGGCGCGATGCCCGAACGCCCGACGGCGTCGCGCCACGGCGCCGACCCGGTCTTCGAGCCGGCGAAGAAGCTGCCGCCGGATCTGCTCTACCGGCGCTGCGACCCGGCCGACCTGCCGTTCGACCTGTGCAGCGAATTGCCCGACGCGCCGGGTTTCGTCGGCCAGGACCGCGCCGCCGAGGCGATCCGCTTCGCCATGCGCATGCGGTCCAAGGGCTATAACGTCTATGCCCTCGGCGCCAGCGGCACCGGCCGCCACGCGCTGGTCGAGCAGTTGCTGCGCGACCAGGCGGCAAAGCAGCCGACCCCGCCCGATTGGTGCTACGTCAACAACTTCGCCGAGCCGCAAAAGCCGCGCTGGCTGTCGTTTCCGCCCGGCACCGGCGCCGGCTTCGCCGCGGCGATGAAGCGGCTGATCGAGGAACTGCGCGTCGCCTTGCCGGCGGCGTTCGAGCGCGACGAGTACCGCGCCCGCCGCGACATCATCGACCAGCAGTTCAAGCAGCGCAACGAAGAGGCGTTCGGCGCCCTGCAGCAGCGCGCCGAGAGCCGCAACATCGTCCTGCTGCGTTCGCCGATGGGGCTGGCCGTGGCCCCCAAGCGCGACGGCAAGGTGATGACCCCGGACGTGTTCGAGGCGCTGCCGGAGGAGGAGCGCGCCGCGATCCAGCGCGAGATCGAGGCGACCCAGAGCGAGCTCGAAGCGGTGATGCGCCAGGTGCCGCAATGGGAGCGCGAGCACCGCGACGCCTTGCGCGAACTGGCGCGCGATACCACCGGGCTCGCCATCGCCCATCTGCTCAACGAATTGCGCGCCGGCTATCGCGAGATGCCGGCGGTGATCGAGCATCTCGACGCGGTCGAGCGCGACATCAAGGAGAATGTCGACGATTTCCTGCCTCAGGCGGCGCCGCAGCAGCAGCCCGATGCGCCGGTGCCGCCGGCGATCGCCGCCGCGGCGCAGGACTCCAAGTTCCGCCGCTACCAGGCCAACCTGATCGTCGACAATGGCGGGCGGGAGGGCGCGCCGGTCGTCTACGAGGACAACCCGACGCACCAGACGCTGGTCGGCCGCGTCGAGCATTTCGTCCGCTTCGGCGCGCTGGTCACCGATTTCAACCTACTCACCCCCGGGGCGCTGCACCGCGCCAATGGCGGCTACCTGATCCTCGACGCGGCCAAATTGCTGACCGGCAGTTTCGGCTGGGCCTCGCTGAAGCGGGCGCTCAATGCCGGCGAGATCCGCATCGAAAGCTTCGAGCAGCTGCTCAGCATGGCGACGACAGTGTCGCTCGAGCCGCAGCCGATCCCGCTCGACGTCAAGGTTGTCATCGTCGGCCCGCCGCTGCTCTACTACCTGCTGAGCGCGCAGGACGAGGAATTCCCCGAGCTGTTCAAGATCGCCGCCGATTTCGAGGACCGCGTCGAGCGCAACGGCGAAAACACCCTGCTCTATGCCCGGCTGGTGGCGGCGATGGTGCGGCGACACAAACTGCGCTGCTTCGACAACGCCGCGGTGGCGCGCATCATCGAGCATGCCGCCCGGCTGGCCGGCGATTCGGCGCGGCTGAGCACCAGCCTCCGGGCGATCGATGCGCTGCTGCAGGAGGCCGACCAGATCGCCGCCGACCGCGGCAAGGAGATTGCCGGCGCCGACGAGGTGCAGGCGGCGATCGACGCCCAGTTCCGCCGCGGCGACCGGCTCTACCGCCGGCTCCAGGAAGAGATCGCCCGCGGCACCATCCGGGTCGAGACCGACGGCGCCAGGATCGGGCAGATCAACGGCCTGTCCGTCATTTCGATGGGCGGGCTTGCCTTCGGCAACCCGAGCCGGATCACCGCCCAGGTGCGGCTCGGCCGCGGCGAGGTCGTCGATATCGAGCGCGAGGTCCAGTTGGGCGGGCCGCTGCATTCCAAGGGCGTGCTGATCCTCGCCGGCTTTCTCGGCGGCCGCTACGGCACCACCCGGCCGCTGTCGCTCAACGCCAGCCTGGTGTTCGAGCAGTCCTACGGCGGCATCGACGGCGACAGCGCCTCGGCGGCGGAGCTGTTCGCGCTGCTGTCGGCGCTGGCCGAGGCGCCGATCCAGCAATGCTTCGCGGTCACCGGCTCGGTCGACCAGCACGGCCGCATCCAGGCGATCGGCGGCGTCAACGAGAAGATCGAGGGGTTTTTCGACCTCTGCCGCCTGACCGGGCTGACCGGCTACCAGGGCGTGCTGATCCCGGCCAGCAACGTCAAGCACCTGATGCTGCGCCACGACGTCGTCGCCGCCGTCGCCGCCGGGCAGTTCGCGATCTACCCGATCGAGACGGTCGACCAGGGGCTCGAACTGCTGACCGGCATCCCCGCCGGGGAGGCCGACGCCGAGGGGCAGTATCCCGCCGGCAGCCTCAACCAGCGCGTCGCCGCCCGGCTCGACCGCTTTGCCGCACAGGCCGCGGCGCTGGCGCGGGCCGCGGCGCCGGGGGCGCCGCCGTCATGAGCGAGGCGGTCGAGCGCGTCGTCGTGCCGCTCGACGCGGCGTCGGAGCAGCGCGCCGTGATCGACAGCGCCGCCCGCCTCGCCCGGCGCTGGCGCGCCCGGCTCCACGGCATCTTTGTCGAGGACGAAGAGCTGCTGGGCTTCGCCGGCCTGCCCTTTGCCCGCCAGGTCATCCTCGGCGGCATCGTCGAGCGGCTGACCGCAGCGCATATCGAGCGCCAGCTGCGCGCCTTCGCCGAGGCGGCGCGGCGCGAGCTCGCCGGCGCCGCCTTGCGCCACGGCGTCGAGTGGTCGTTCGAGGTGGTGCGCGGCGGCCATGCCCCGCTCGCCGTCGCGGCGAGCCGCGATTTTCTCGTCGCCGGCATGCTGACCCGGCCGATCGGCGCACATTTCCAGGTCGAGTGCCGCTGGTGGCAGACCGTCGAGCTGGTCGAGGTGTCGTGCTACCTGGCGCGGCGCGAATGGGGGGCGCCGGGCTCGGTCGTCGCCCTGCTGCTCGGCCGCGATCCGGCCTCGCTGCGCATGCTCGACGCCGCCGCCGAATGGGCGGCCAACGATTCCGGAGTGCTGAGCGTCGTCTGCGCCCCCGAGCTGGCCGCGGCGGAGGGTTTTTCCGCCTGGCTCGGCGAACGGCTGGCGCCGCACCGGCTGCGCGTCCAGGTCGAGCTGGCACCGGCCGATCCGGCGCGGTTCGTCGAATTGTGCATCGCGCTCGATTGCCGGCTGCTCGTCGTCGACGGGGGGTCGAGCGAGGCGCGGATCGCCCGCCTGCGCGAGCTGGCGGCGGTGATCGCCTGCGATTTCCTGGTGGTGCGCTAGTTCCGCCGGCGCCTCTCGCGCGGGGCGGGAAGGCGCCTGTATAGTTGGAACGTGCCCGAGAGCGAAAGCGACGCCCTGCCTTATCGGCCCGCTGCCGGCGGGGCGGCTCCGCTCGCGCTGTTTGCGCTGCTGAGCCTCGCCTATGTGGTGACCGGGCGGCTCGGGCTGCTCGTCGCGGTGCCGCCGGGCTATGCCAGCGCCGTGTTCCCGCCGGCGGGGATCGCCGCCGCCGCGGTGCTGATCTACGGGCGGATGGCGCTGCCCTGGGTGTTCCTCGGCGCGCTTGTGCTGAATGTCTGGATCGGCCGCCTGATCGGCGCCGGGTTTCCGCCGGCGGTGCTGGCCGGCGCGCTGCTCATCGCCGTCGCCTCGGTCGTCCAGGCGGTGGTGGTCGCCGCCGCGCTGCGCCGCGCGATCGGCTACCCGATGGCGCTCGACAACGGTCACGATTTGTTGCGCTTCGTCTGTCTGGCGCCGGTGTGCTGCGTGACCAGCGCGGTGATCTCGCTGAGCGGATTGTGGGCGCTCGGCCTCGTCCCGGCCCGCACGCTGCCGGCGAGCCTGGCGACCTGGTGGGTCGGCGACACGCTCGGCGTTCTTGTCGTCCTGCCGCTGATGCTGGTCGTCGCCGGCGAGCCGCGTCCGCTGTGGCGCAGCCGGGCGCTGCCGGTGGCCCTGCCGATGCTGCTGTTCTTCGGCTTCTTCGTCGCCGTCTTCGTCCGCGTCAGCGCCTGGGAGGACGACCAGCTCCTGCTCGAATTCCGCCTGCGCTCGCAGGAGACGGTCGATCGCGTGCGCACCCGCCTCGAAGAGCAGGAGATTTTTCTCGAACAGCTGGCGCGCTCGTTCAGCCGCGGCCCGGCGCTGACCGAGGACGATTTCGTCCGGCTGGCGGCCGGAGCCTTGCAGCGGTTTTCGGCGTTGCGCGCGGTCGCCTGGGCGCCGCGGGTCGAGGCGGCGCCGGGGCCGGCCGCCTATCCGGTCGCCTTTGTCGTGCCGAGCGAGGGCGCCGCCGCCCTCATCGGCCTCAACCTCGTCGCCGACCCCGCGCGCGCCGCCGCCCACCGCTACGCTCGGGACAACGGCGGGGTCGCCGCCACCGAGCCGCTGCAACGCGGCGGCGAGCGGGTGATCGATCTGCTGCTGGCGGTGCGCGACGGCGCCAACGGCAGCGGCCTGTTGCTGGCGGTGCTGCGGGTCGGCGATTTCGTCCGCGGGGTGCTCGGCGGCACCGGCGCGAGCCTCGACCTCCGGCTCGTCGACCTCGCCGCCCGGCAGCCCCTGTTCGACGGGTTTCCCTCGGCCGAGACCGAGCCGGTCTACCGCCAGACCCTGGCGTTCGGCGGCCGCCGCTACGAGGTCGAAACGGTGCCCTCGGCTTCCTACCTGGCCGGGCATCGCGGCTGGGAGAGCTGGGCGCTGCTCGCCGCCGGGGTGTTCGGCACCGGCCTTCTCGGCACGCTGCTGATGCTCGGAACCGGCTATGCCAGCCGCATCGAGCGTCAGGTCGAGGCGCGCACCGGCGATCTCGCCGCGGTCAACCGCCGGCTGCGCGTCGAGATCGACGAGCGCCGGGCGGCGGAGGCGGCGTTGCGCCATGCCCAGCGGATGGAGGCGATCGGTCAGCTTACTGGCGGCATCGCCCACGATTTCAATAACTTGCTGACCGTGATCGGGGCCAACGCCGAATTGATCCGGCGCGACGCGACGGACGAGGCGTCGCGCCGCCGCTCGGGCGGCATCCTGCGCGCGGCCGAACGCGGCGAACGGCTGACCCGGCAGCTCCTCGCCTATTCGCGGCGCCAGATGCTGCGCCCGGAGCGGGTCGATCTGCGCCGGCGCACCGCCGAGATGGGCGAGATGCTGGAGCGCTCGATGCGCTCGAACATCGAGGTCGTGGTGGCGATGCCGGACGATCTGTGGCCGGTGACCGTCGATCCGGCCGAGTTCGAGCTGGCGGTGCTCAACATCGCGGTCAACGCCCGCGACGCGATGCCGAACGGCGGCCGCTTCCGCATCGCTGCGGAAAACCGCACGATCGCCCCCGGCGACGATGTCGCCGACGGTCTCGCCGGCGACTTTGTCGCACTCACTCTGTCCGACACCGGCGCGGGGATGGCGCCCGAGGTGCTGGCCCGCGCCTTCGAGCCCTATTTCACTACCAAGCCGGTCGGCGACGGCTCTGGGCTCGGCCTGTCGCAGGTCTACGGCTTCGCCTCGCAGAGCGGCGGCACGGCGGTGATCGAGAGCGCGCCGGGCGCCGGCACCTCGATCACCCTGTTCCTGCCGCGCGCCCTCGCCGCCGGCGCCGTGCCCGCGCGCGCGCCGAGCGCCGCGCCGTCGGCGCCGCTGACGATCCTCGTCGTCGAGGACGAGGCGGAAATCGCCGAGCTGACCATGGCCATGCTCGAAGACATCGGCTACCGGGCGATTCACGTGCCCGACGCTGCCGCCGCCCTTGCCGCGCTCGCCGGCGCCCCGGATATCGGGCTGGTGATTTCCGACATCGTCATGCCGGGCGCGGCAAGCGGCCTCGACCTCGCGCGGGCCTTGCGCGAGGACCGCCCGGACCTGCCGGTCCTGCTGGTCACCGGCTACAGCGAGCATAACGCCGCCGTCGCCGACGAGGCCTTCGACCTGCTCGAAAAACCCTATCGCCGCGAGGCGCTGGCGGCGGCGGTGCGGGGCGCCCTGCAGCGCCAGGCGCGGCGGGTTCGCGGTGCCGGCGGCGCGGCATCCCATTGTTGAATTCGCCGGCGGCGTCCGATAGCGTGCGCGGGCGTTTCGTGGCGATCGCGACGAAGCCGGGGGAAGCAGCCGGGGGGCTCTGCGGTTCAAGTGGGTGAGACGGTGATCGCCATGTCGCTTCCGGCATCCCGCCCGGCCGCAGCGGATCGCGGCCGCTCGTGAACCGCAGCGTCGTGCCATGAGCGGCGCCGCCATCGCGATCGTCGGGGCGGCGTGCCGGTTTCCCGGGGCGGATTCGCTCGACGCGTTCTGGGAGCTGCTGCGCGCCGGCCGCGACGCGGTGAGCGAGGTCGATGCGACGCGCTGGTCCACCCGCTTCTATCACCACCCGTCGCGCAGCGAGCCGGGCAAGAGCTATACCTGGTCGGCCGGGCTGATCTCCGGCGTCGACCTGTTCGAGCCGGCGTTTTTCGGCATTTCGCCGCGCGAAGCGGCGCAGATGGACCCGCAGCAGCGGCTGCTGCTGGAGCTCGTTTGGCACGCCGCCGAGGATGCCGGCATCCCGGCCGCGCGCCTCGCCGGCAGCGGCGCCGGCGTCTATATCGGCGCCTCGACCACCGATTACCGCGACCTGCGCCTCGGCGACCCGGCCAGCACCGACAGCTACAGCATGACCGGCGGGACGCTCAGCATCCTCGCCAACCGGATTTCCTACATCTTCGACCTGCGCGGCCCGAGCTTTGCCGTCGATACCGCGTGCTCGTCTTCGCTGGTGGCGCTGCACGAGGCGTGCGAGGCGATCCGCGCCGGGCGCATCGACTGCGCCGTCGTCGGCGGCGTCAACCTGCTGCTGTCGCCCTATCCGTTCATCGGCTTCTGCCGCGCCGCGATGCTGTCGCCGAAGGGGCGCTGTTTCGCCTTCGACGAGCGCGCCGACGGCTATGTCCGCGGCGAAGGCGGCGGCGTCGTTATCGTCAAGCGCCTCGCCCGGGCGCTCGCCGACGGCGACCCGGTGCGCGCGGTGATCCTCGGCACCGGGGTCAATTCCGACGGCCGCACGATCGGCCTGTCGCTGCCGAACGAGGCGGCACAGACCGCGCTCCTGCGCGAGGTCTACGCCCGCGCGGAGGTCGCGCCGGACGAGCTGTCGTTCTTTGAGATGCACGGCACCGGCACGCCGGCCGGCGATCCGATCGAGGCGGCGGCGGTGGGGAATGCGCTCGGCCGCGCCCGCAGCAGCAAGCTGCCGATCGGCTCGGTGAAGACCAATATCGGCCATCTCGAACCGGCGTCCGGCATGGCCGGGCTGATCAAGGCGGCGCTGGCGCTGGAGCGCGGGGTCGTGCCGGCGTCGCTGCACAGCGCGACGCCGAACCCGAAAATTCCGTTCGACGCGCTCAATCTTCGGTTGCTGCAGCGCGGCGAGAGCCTGCCGCCCGGCCGCAAACATCGCGCCGGGGTCAACTCGTTCGGCTTCGGCGGCACCAACGCGCACGCCGTCCTGGCGGCGCCGCCGCAGCGCAAGCGGGCCCGCGCGCCGGCGGCGGAGCGCCTGCCGCCGCTGCTGCTGTCGGCGCGCAGCGAGGCGGCGCTGCGCGCGCTGGCGCAGGAATGGCGCGGGCGGCTTTCCGCGCTGCCGCCGGCGGCGCTGCCGGCGCGGCTGCGGGCGGCGGCACGTCGGCGCGACCAGCATGCGCATCGCCTCGTCGCCTTCGCCGAGGATGCCGGCGCGCTGGCCGCGGCGCTCGACGGCTTCGTCGCCGGCGAGGCCGGGTCGGCGGTCTGCGGCACGGCGCTGCGCGAGGGCCGGCTCGCCTTCGTCTATGCCGGCAACGGCGCGCAGTGGCCGGGCATGGGCCGGCTCGCCTATCGCGCCAGCGCCGCGTTCCGCGACGCGGTGGGCGAGGCCGACGCGCTGCTGTCGCCGCTGCTCGGCTGGTCGGTCGCCGCCGCGATTGCCGGCGGCGTCGAGGCCGAGCGGCTCGCCCGCGCCGATATCGCCCAGCCGCTGCTGTTCGCGGTTCAGGTCGGCATCGTCGGCGTTCTGCGCGGGCTCGGCATCGCCGCTTCCGGCCATGTCGGGCACAGCGTCGGGGAGATCGCCGCCGCCTGGGCAGCCGGCGCCTTGCCGCTGGCCGAGGCGGTGCGCGTCGTCGTCGCCCGCAGCCGCAACCAGGAGCGCACCCGCGGCATCGGCCGCATGGCGGCGCTGGCGCTCGGCGCCGAGGCGGCGCGCGGCCTGCTCGACGAGCTCGGCGCCGGGCTGGAGATCGGCGCGATCAACGCGAGCCAGTCGGTGACCGTCTCGGGCGCAAGCGCGGCAATCGAGCGGCTGGTCGACGAGGCGCGGCGCCGCGGCGTCGCCTGCCGCCCGCTCGATCTCGACTTCGCCTTCCATTCCGCCGCGATGGAGCCGATCCGCGCCGGCCTGCTCGACGATCTTGCCGGGCTGGCCTCGCAGGCGCCGCAATCGCTGCTGGTCTCGACGGTGACCGGCGGGCCGGTCGGCGCCGGCGAGCTCGACGCCGATTACTGGTGGCGCAACGTGCGCAGCCCGGTGCTCTTCGTCGAGGCGATGGCCGGGCTGGTCGCCGCCGGCCATCGCATCCTGGTCGAGATCGGCCCCAACCCGATCCTGCAATCCTATCTGCACGATGCCCTGCGCGCCGGCCAGTCCGAGGGTCGCGTTCTCGCCACGCTGAGCCGCCGCGACGGCGACGGCGACCCGTTTCCGGCGATCGCGGCGCAGTGCCATGTCGCCGGCTACGACATCTCCGGGCTGGCGTGGTTCGACGGGCCGAGCGACCCCGCCGGGCTGCCGCTCTATCCCTGGCAGCGCCAACGTTTCTGGTTCGAGTCCACGGTCGAAGGCCCGGATCTGGCCAATCCGCAGTTCGTCCACCCGCTGCTCGGCTTCCGCCAGGGCGGGGCGGAGACCGGCTGGTTCAACCATCTCGATCCGGCGGCCCTGCCGTGGCTCGCCGATCATGCGATCGAGGGTGTGCCGGTGCTGCCGGCCGCCGCGGTGCTCGAAACCGCGCTGGCCGCGGCGCGGGCGAGGCGGCCCGAGGCGCGGGCGCTCGAGCTTGTCGATGTCGAGTTGCGCCGGCCGCTGCCCTTCGACAAGGGCCGCTCGCGCGAATTGCGCAGCGTGCTGGTCGACGAGGACGGCGATTGGGAGTTGCTGAGCCGGCCGCGCCTGTCGCCCGAGCCGCCGACCCTGCACGCCCTGGCGCGCATCGCCACCGCCGGCGAGGCGCATGCGGCGCCGCCGCAAGTGCCGGCGGGGCGGGGGCGGCGCAGCGTCGCGGCCGGCGAGCTGTACCGATTGGCGGCGCGGCTCGGCCTCGATTACGGGCCCGCGTTCCGCACCGTCGCCGGCATTGCCGTCCACGGCGACCGCGAGGCGGTGGTCGAGCTCGACCCGTCGCCTCTGGCCGACCCGCCCGAGCTGTACCTGCTCCATCCGGCGCTGCTCGACGGCGCCTTTCAGGGCCTGCTGGCGCTGCTCGCCGCCGACCGCCCGGAGCTGCAGGGTATCAGCTTCCTGCCGTGGCGCTTCGGCCGGGTCCGCCTCGCCGCGCCGTTCGGCCGGCTGCCGCGGCGCGCGCATCTGCGGGTGACCCGGCTCGGCGCCCGTTCGGCGCTGGCCGATATCGCGCTTTACGACGAGTCGGGCGCCGTCGTCGCCGAACTGTTCGAGTGCGGCTTTCGCCGGGTGGAGCTGCGCGGCGCCGCCGCGGCCGAGGAGCGGGCGCTGCATATCGGCCTGGTGCCGGCGCCGCTCGTCCGGCCGCCGCTCGTCGGCCTCGCCGACGACCTGCCGGCGCTCGCCGCCGCGGCAGACGGTGCCGACGCCTCGGCCGCCGCCGAGCAGGCGCTGCTGCTCGAGGCGCTGGTCGCCGCGGTGGTCGAGCGTGCGGTGAGCGGCCTCGTCGACTCGGACGCGCCGTTTGCCGTCGAGGCGCTGATCGCCGCGAACCGCCTGGCGCCGGAAGCCGCCCCCTGGCTCGACGAAGCGCTGAACCTGCTGGCGCGGTTCGGCGCGGCGGCCGAGCAGGACGGCGAATGGCGCCTCACCTCCGCCGGGCTTCCCGCGGTCGCCGATCTGTGGCGGCTGCTGCTCTCCGAGGCGCCGCGACTGGTGGCCGAGCTGGCGCTCGTGGCGCTCGCCGCCGAGGAATTGCCGGACCTCATCCGCAGCGGGCCGCGCCCGCCCGAGGCGCAGAAATCGCCGATGGTCGAGCACCTGCTCTACGCCTCGCCGGCGGCGGCGCGCGGCATCGCCTTCGTCGGCGAGGCGCTCGCCGGCCTGGCCCGGCGCTGGCCGGCCGGGCGGCCGCTGCGCATCCTCGAAATCGGCGCCGGCGGCCCGGCGACGCGGGCGCTGCTCGACCGCCTCGCGGCCGGCGAGGCCGCCTTTTCCTACGTCGCGACCAGCCCCGATGCCGAGACCGCGGCGCGGCTCGCTTTCGTCACCGCCGGGGCGGGCGGCGCCGCGGCGCTGTGCTGGTCGCCGGGCGACGACGGCGGCGGCTTCGACCCCGCCGGCTTCGATGTCGTGCTCGCGGTCAATGCCGGGGCGCAGCTGGCGATCGACCGCGCCGCGCTGTCCCGGCTGCGCGAGCTGCTGGCCCCGGGCGGGCTGATCCTCGCCGTCGAGCCCGAGCCCAACTCGCTGTGGGAGCTGGTGTTCGGCCGCTATGCCTGGTGGTGGGAGCGGGGCGCGCCGCTGCGTCGCGGCGAGGACTGGTGCGGCGAGCTGGCGGCGGCCGGGTTCGAGACGCCGGGTTCGGCGCTGCTGGCGCCGGGGCCGTGGCCGCTCGCCGCCTGGTGGGCGACCGCCCCGGCGGCGCCGGCGGCGACGGCAAAGCCGCCGCTGCCGCTCGCCGTCGCCGTCGTCGCCGACGATCCGCGCCACGCCGCGCGCTGGCAAGACGCGCTCGCCGCGGCCGGTCACCCGGCGGGAGAGGACGGCGCCGTCGTCTTCCTCGCCGACGCGGCCGGCGACGCCGCCCCGGCGCTGGCCCGGCTCGCCCGCGTCGCGCCGGCGGCCGCCGGGCGGCGGCAGCGGCTCTATGTCGTCACCGCCGGGGCGCAGCAGGACCCCGTCGGCGCCGCGGTCTGGGGTTTCGCCCGCGTCCTGGTCAACGAGACGATGCCGCGCCTCGCGCTGCATCTGGTCGATCTGCCGCCCGCCGCCGGGTTGGCCGAGCGCGCCGCCATCGTCGCCGCCGAGCTCGCCGCCGCCGGCGAGGAGACGGAGGTCGTGTGGACCGGGGCCGGCCGGCACGTGCTGCGGCTGCATCGCGGCCTGCCGCCGCGCTGGGCGGCGCCCGGCGATGCCGTCGCCCTCGGCAGCGACCGTCCGGGCGCGCTCGACGCGCTCGGCTGGAGCCCTGCCGCGCCGCGCCCGCCCGGCCCCGGCGAGGTCGAGATCGAGGTCGCCGCGGCGGGCCTCAACTTCCGCGACCTGATGTGGGCGATGGGGCTGCTGCCCGAAGAGGCGCTGATCGACGGGTTTGCCGGGGCGGATTTCGGGCTCGAATGCGCCGGCACGGTGCGCGCGGTCGGGGGCGGGGTCGAGGGTCTCGCGGTCGGCGACCGGGTCGCCGGCTTCGCTCCGGCGGCGCTGGCGTCGCGGGTGACGACGGCGGCGCATGCGGTGACGCGGATTCCGCCGGAGCTGGATTTCGCCGCCGCCGCGACGCTGCCGGTCGCCTTCGTCACCGCGATCTACGCGCTCGGCACGCTGGGCCAGCTTGCGGCCGGCGAAACGGTGCTGATCCATGCCGCCGCCGGCGGGGTGGGACTCGCCGCGATCCAGTACGCAAGGCATCGCGGCGCCGTCGTCATCGCCACCGCCGGATCCGAATTGAAGCGCAGCTTCCTGCGCCTGGCCGGGGCCGACCACGTGCTCGATTCGCGCGACCTCGGCTTCGCCGACGCGGTGCGCGCGATCACCGGCGGCGCCGGGGTCGATGTCGTGCTCAATTCGCTGAGCGGCGAGGCGATGGAGGCCAGCATCGCCGTGCTCAAGCCGTTCGGCCGCTTCCTCGAGCTCGGTAAGCGCGATTTCTATCTCAATCGCCGCCTGCATCTGCGCCCGCTGCGCCAGAACGTCTCCTATTTCGCGATCGACGTCGATCAGCTCCCGGTGCGCCGTCCCGAGCTGGCCCGCGCCCTGCTCGGCGAGCTGTCCGCCGCCCTCGCCGCGGGTGCGATCCGGCCGCTGGCGCACCGCGTCTTCGCCTTTGCCGAGGTCGACGAGGCGTTCCGGCTGATGCAGGGGGCCGGGCATATCGGCAAGCTGGTGCTGGTGCCGGACGGCAACCGGGCGGTGCGGCTGCGCCGTCCGCCGCCGCTGCCGGTGCGCGGCGACCGTACCTATCTCGTCACCGGCGGGATTGCCGGGTTCGGCTTCGCCGCCGCGCGCTGGCTCGTCGGCCGGGGCGCGCGCTCGCTGGCGCTGCTCGGACGGCGCGGCGCCGACACCCCGGGCGCGGACGAGCGGGTTGCCGAGCTGGCGGCGGCGGGCGCCACGGTGCGGCTCTATGCCGGCGACGTCGCCGATCGCGACTCGCTCGGCGCCGTGCTCGAACGCATCCGCGCCGAGCTGCCGCCGCTGTGCGGCGTCGTCCATGCCGCCTCGGCGATCGCCGACGGGTTCGCCGCCGAGATCGAGGCGGCGGCGGCCGCCGAGATCCTGCGGCCGAAGCTCGGCGGGGCGCTGGCGCTCGACGCGCTGACCCGGACCGATCCGATCGAGTTGTTCCTGCTGTTCTCGTCGGCGACGACGCTGCTCGGCGCGCCGGGTCAGGGCGTCTACGTCGCCGCCAACCACGCGCTCGAAGCGCTGGCCCGCCGCCGCCGCGCCGAGGGCCTGCCGGCGCTCGCAGTGGCCTGGGGGCCGATCGAGGACGCCGGCTATCTCGCCGATCGGCCGGAGACTCGCGAGGCGCTGGCGCGTCGCCTCGGCGCCAGGCCGCTAACCGCCGCCGAGGCGCTGGCCGGGCTCGACGCTGCGGCGGCCAGCGGCCTGCCGGTGGTCGCCCTGGCCGAGACGAGCTGGAGCGAGGCGCGCCGCTTCCTGCCGATCCTGGCGACCCCGCTGTTCGCCGAGATGCGCGCCGAGGGCGGCGCCTTGCCGTCCGATGATTCGCTGCTGCTGCGGCTCGCCGAGGCCGATCCCGACGAGGCGCTGGCGCTGCTGAAGAGCGTCGTCGCCGAGGAGGCCGCGACGATCCTGCGGTTGCCCGCTGCCGGCATCGAGCCGCAGCGCCCGCTGTCTGAGCTGGGGATGGATTCGCTGATGGCGGTGGAGTTGCGCCTGGCGCTGGAAAACCGGCTGCGCATCGACCTGCCCCTGGTTTCGCTCGCCGAGGGCACCAGCGTCGCCTCGATCGCCGCCCGGCTCGCCGGCGCCCTTTCGGCGCGGCCCCAGGCCGACGACCTGGTCGGGCTTGCCGCCCGCTACGAAGTGGCCGAGGATGCCGGGGTCGCGGCGGTGGCCGAGGGGCTTGCCGCGGCCGACTGAGCGGTGGGGGAGGGGGTGCAAGGCGGCGGCAACCTGTTTGGACTGACCGCGCAGGCCAAGGCGCGGCTGCTGGAAAAGCTTTCTGCCGCGGCGCCGCGCGCGGCCCGGCCGGCGCCGCCGCGGGGCGAGCCCGCCGCGGCGCGGCTCGACGTGTCGGCGCTGGAAGGCTATCGCGACCTGCGCGTCATCGGCGAGGTGGGGGAGTTCCTCGGCATCGCCAACCCATTCTTCCGCCTGCACGAGGGCATCGCCGGCGCCGAGACGGTGATCGCCGGCCGGACCTATCTCAATTTCGCCTCGTACAACTATCTCGGCGTCAACGGCGACCCGCGCATCGCCGCGGCGGCCAAGGCGGCGATCGACCGCTACGGCACCTCGGTCTCGGCCAGCCGGCCGGTTTCGGGCGAGCGGCCGATCCACCGCGAGCTGGAGGCGGCGCTGGCGCGCGTCCACGGCGCCGAGGATTGCATCGCCCTGGTCGGCGGGCATTCCACCAACGTCACCGTGATCGGCCACCTGCTCGGCCGCAACGACCTGATCGTCCACGACGCGCTGATCCACAACAGCATCGTCCAGGGCGCCCTGCTGTCCGGCGCGCGGCGCGTGCCGTTCGCGCATCTCGACCCCGACGCGGCCGACCAGGCGCTCGCCCAGGCGCGGGCGCGCCATACCCATGCGCTGCTCGTCGTCGAGGGGCATTACAGCATGGACGGCGACGTGCCCGACCTCGCCGCGTTCGCCGCGGTGGCGCGCCGCCACCGCGCCTGGCTGATGGTCGACGAGGCGCATGCGCTGGGCGTGCTCGGCCGGCGCGGCTTCGGTTCGGCCGAGCACGCCGGCATCGACCCCGGCGAGGTCGACATCTGGATGGGCACGCTGAGCAAGAGCCTGGTGTCGTGCGGCGGCTACATCGCCGGCCGCCGCGACCTGGTCGAGTATCTGAAGCACATGGCGCCCGGCTTTGTCTTTTCCGTCGGCATGGCGCCGCCGGTCGCCGCCGCCGCGCTGGCCGCGCTCGCCGTGCTCGAAGCCGAGCCGGAGCGGGTCGCCCGGCTCAACCGCAACGCCGCGCTGTTCCTCGAGCTGGCGCGGGCCGGCGGGTTCGACACCGGCGGCTCGATCGGCGCGGCGATCGTGCCGATCGTCACCGGCAGCTCGATCCGCGCCGGGCGCCTGGCGCATGCGCTGTTCGAGCGCGGCATCAACGTGCAGCCGATCCTCTATCCGGCGGTGCCGGAGCGGGCCGCCCGGCTGCGCTTCTTTCTGACCGCGGCGCATAGCGAGGCGCAGATCCGCGAGGCGGTCGCCATCCTCGCCGAGGAATACCGCAAGATCGCCGCCGACCCGACCGACCTCGCCGCGGTGGCGCGGCATCTCGGCCGCCGCGGCGCCGCCTCGGGTTAGAGCTCTTCGAGCAGCCGCTCGAATGCG
>Ga0209581_1001012_pt1 | contig 38686 bp, 35 predicted proteins | sample Coa_R2_FD_187160 | JGI IMG/M metagenome (GOLD analysis project Ga0209581, IMG submission 187160) | Surface soil microbial communities from Centralia Pennsylvania, which are recovering from an underground coalmine fire - Coalmine... | ecosystem: Environmental > Terrestrial > Soil > Unclassified ...
TCGATTCGAGCGCCATCGTTTCCTGCTGGGCGGCGCTGTAGCCGAGATCGCCGGAGGAAATGACGGCGCGAGCCAGCGCCTTGGCGTCCTCCGCGGTGAAATCGTGCGACGCGAGCGCGGCGGCGAGCCTGCCGGCGTCCTCGCCGAGCGCGGCGCCGGCACGCTGCACCCCGGCCCAGTAATCCGGAACCGCCGCGGCGGCGGCGCGGTGCAGGGCGGCGAGGTGGCCGGCGAGATCCTTGGCGAGGTCGGGGGCGACGCGGGCGGCGACGGCTTCGAGCATGACCGCGGTTGCATCGTAGAGCCGCAGCGTGCCCGGCCCCGGCCCGCCCGAGCCGCGCGCCTGCCACTGCAGCTGGTTCATCGCGTGGTGGCAGGCCTGGCAGTCGAACAGCACCAGCTCCGGTGTCGCCCCCTTCGGGGCGTTGGCCGGATCGGTCAGCAGGGCCATTCGCTTTTGCAGATCGACCGCCTGGCCCACCGCCCAGATCTGCACGTCGTTGGGGCGGCCCTTGCGCGCCGCATAGCGCGCGGTGACGGTGAAATGCGCCGGCTGGATCGCGGTGAAGGTGTCGAGCTCGAACGGCATCGGCGGGTGCCCGGCGCCCATGATGCGGTGGGTGATGGCGCGCTCGCCGCCGCCGATATGGCAGGACAGGCAGCGTTCGGCGCGCGCCTCCGGGCGTTCGGTCGGGTAGAGGCCGGCGGCAAGGTTGTCCTGGTGCGACAGACCGGCGATATGGGTGCCGAGCCAGGTGACGGCGCCGCCGTGGCAGGCCTCGCAGCCGACCCCGTCGGCGAGGCGGTAGCGCGGCCCGCGCCGCGCCGGCGGCACGCTGTCGGTGTGGCACGACAGGCACTCGGCCGCGGTCTCGGCGTTGGCGAGGCCGAGATTGTGCGCGATGCGCTCGCCGCGCGGCTCCTTGAGCACGGCATAAGCCCTGGCGTGCTTGTCCTTGTGCGCCCAGACCAGATACTCGTTCTGCTTGATCGGGTATTGCGCGGTGCCGAGCTGCGCCTCGCTCGGCACGTCGGCGCGGCCGTGGCAATTGTCGCCGGCACAGGTGGCGACGCCGACATGGACCCCGTCGTCGGCGGCGCGGGCGGCGGATGCCGCCGCGATCAGCGCCAGGGCGAGGACCGCGCGCCTCATTTCGCCAGCGCCGCCTGCAGGTCGCGCAGGGCCTTGACGAACGGCTCGGGCCGGTACGCCGCCTCGCCGGCAAAGCCGCGATAGAGGCGCAGCAGCGCCTCGGTCAGCGCATCGGCCTTGGCGTCGTCGACAAGCCCGGCCGAGCGCATATTGGTGACGATCGCCGCCAGGGTCATCGCCACCTGGTCGCCGCGCGAGACCTGGTAATTGTCGGGGCCGGTGCCGACGGCGATCGCCGCCGCGGCGAGCGCGCGCATGTCGGCGCCGGTGAAGGGATATTTCGCCAGCACCGGGACGAGGCTTTGGGCGATCTTGCGGATCGCCGCGGCCTCGCGCTCGACCGTGCCCCAATCCGCGACGGTGCCGCGATGCAAGGCCGCGAGATGGGCGCCGAGCGCCTTGGCGCTGTCCGGCGCAACCCGGGCGGCGGCGAGCTGCAGCATCACCACGTTGGCGTCGTCGAACTTGATCGTGCCCGGTCCGAGCCCGGTGGCGGTGGGCCGCGCCGCAGTGCCGAACGGATGATGGCAGGAGGCGCAGTCGTACAGCACGAATTCGGGCAGCAGCCCCTCGTGCGAGCGCCGCGGGTCGAGCACCGCATCCATGCGCCGGACCACCGTCAGCGCCTCCCCGGCCGCCCACACCTGCAGATCGGTGACCCGTCCCTTGCGCGCGATGTACCGGTCGGTGACGCGGAAATGCGCCGGCTGCGTCGCGGTGAAAGTGTCGAGCTCGAACGGCAGGCGCGGGTGGCCGGCACCCATCAGCCGGTGGTCGACAAAGCGGGTGCGGTCGCCGAAATGGCAGGAAAGGCATTTCTCGGCGCGGGCCGCCGGCTGGTCGGTCGGGTAGAGCCCGGCGGCGATGTTCTGGGCGTGGGTCGCGCCGGAGACGTGGATGCCGAGCCAGCCCGAGGCGCCGCCGTGGCAGGCCTCGCAGCCGACCCCGTCGGAAAGCTGGAAGCCGCGGCCGCGTTGGGCCGGCGGCACGTTGTCGGCGTGGCAGTCGAGGCACAGCTTCTGGTTCGCCGCATCGGGCAGCCCCAGCGCCTGCGCCATCTTGATCGCGCGCGGTTCGAGCAGGACCCGGTAAGCGTCGCGGTGCTTGTCGCGCTTGCTCCAGACGACGTACTCGTTCTGCATGACGTTGGAATCGGCGACCGGCTCGGCGGCGCCGTGGCAGTTGCTGCCGGCGCAGGAAGCGACGCCGAGATGGATGCCGGGCGCCGGGTTCGCCTGCGCCGCCGCAAGCCGCGGGGCGAGCGCCAGCAGCAGCGCGCCGCAGCACGCGGCAATGCCGGCCCGCCACGCCCCCGCCGTGCCCCGCGCCGCGATCGCCGCCATCCTCCCCCCGGATCCGTCACGCCAAGCTAGCGCATTTTCCGCCATCGCGAAAAGCGCGCCGCGCCGGGTTTTTCATCGGTTTGCGGCAATCGCGTTGCCGGGTTGGAGATCGCCGTCGAGCATCGCGTAAGGATGCGTGCCGACCCCGGCGATGCGCGGCCCCCAGACGTGCACGTCGGCGCAGGTGCGGCCGTAGGGCGTGTCGATGCACAGCACGCTGCCGGAAAGGCTCCAGCGGCGCCATTCCGCCGGGCTGTAGCGGTCGCGTGCGGCGTCCCAGACCCGCACCAGGGCGCCGCCGTTCGGGTCGAGATAGGCCTGCAGCACGATGCGCGACAGCTCGCCGCCGCCCGGCATGCCGGGGCGCCGCGGCACATAGGTGACCGCGCTCAGCGTATGGCCGACAAGGCTGGCGGCCAGCGGCGCTGCGGCCGGCTCGGCGGCGCGGGCCGCGCCGCCCGCGACCAGCGACAACAGCGCGGCGGCAGCCGCGACGGCATGTCTCATCGCCCCCTCGCCGCCCCTTCCCCCCGGACGTTGACTCCGTTTCGAGCGTGAGAGCATCCTACCGGCGGGCGACGCTGCAAGTCCACCTAGCCCTCGGGGGGACCGTTACGAACAGGCGAATTTTCGATCCTGCGCGCCGGCGGGGCGGGGGCGCATGCACGCATGCCCGGGGGTCGATTCTCGCGCTCGCGCTGGCGCTCGCCGCGGCCGGCTGCGACAGGCTTTCGGGACCGGCGCCGCCGGGGCCGCCGCCCGAGCCGGCAGCCCCGGCGAGCCTCACCGGCGGCGAGCTCGGGCGCAGCGTCGCGCGCGTCTCGGCGGCCCGCCCGGCGGCGGCGAGCGCCCCCTCGGTAGTGGTGCGCGGTCGCCCGGCCTCGCCGGGCGGCGGCGCCGCGCCGGCGCCGCTGCCGACGGCGCAGAACGGCGACGTGACGCTCAATTTCGCCGGGGCCGACATCCGCGACGTCGTCGCCTCGGTGCTCGGCGAAACGTTGAAGCTCAACTACGTCATCGACCCCGAGGTCGCCGGCCCGGTCACCTTCAATGTCAGCCGCCCGGTGTCGCGCGACGAGCTGCTGCCGACCCTGGAAGCGGTGTTGAACAGCCGCGGTGCGACGATGGTGCAGGTCAACGGCATCATCCGGGTGATGATGCAGCCGAAGGAGGGCAAGGCCGCCGTCGCCGCGCCGCTCGGCCGCAGCAGCGGGCCCTATTCGCTGGGCGAGCGCACCGAGGTGTTTCCGCTGCGCTACGTCAACGCCGTCGACATGCAGCACCTGCTGGAAAAGGTGCTGCCCGCCGGCCAGGTGATCTATGCCGACAACAAGTCGCACATGGTGACGGTGCAGGGCTCGCCTAGCGAGCTGAAGCTCGCCGAAGACACCGTCAACATCTTCGACATCGACCAGCTACGCGGCATGTCGATGGCCCTGGTGCCGCTGAGGAACGCCGCACCCTCGGCGATCGCCGACGAGCTGCGCAACATTTTCGCCGCGACGCGCAAGGAGGTCGACAGCGACGCGATCCGCTTCATGGCGATCGACCGCCTCAACGCGGTGATGGTGATCACCCGCTCGGCCAGCTATCTCGACGAGGCACGCGCCTGGATCGCCCGGCTCGACCGCGCCCGCGACCTCAACGAGCGCCGGGTCTACGTCTACAACCTGCAATACAGCAAGGCGGTCGAGGTCGGCCAGAAACTGCAGACGCTGCTGTCCGGGCTCGACATCCGCTTCAAGCCGCCCGCCGCCCCCGCCGCCGAGGGCATCGGCGCGCCGGCGGCGGCGCCGGCGGGGCCGGTCAGCGCCGCCGCCCTGCCGGCCAAACCGGGCGAGGCGGCGAAGGCGGCGGTGCCCGAGCCGCTCGCCGTGCCGGCCGCGCCGGAAAAGCCCGCCGAGGGCGACCAGCACGGCGTGCGCATCGAGGCCGACGAGGCCCACAACGCGCTGCTGATCTCGGCGACGGCGCGCGACTACGACCTGATCCGCCAGGTGCTCGAAGGCATCGACGTGCCGCCGCTGCAGGTGCTGATCGAGGTCACCGTCGCCGAGGTGACGCTGAACGACCAGCTCAATTACGGCGTCGAGTATTTCATCAACTCGGGCAAGACCAACACGCTGCTGACCACCGGCAAGTCGTCTTCCGGCATCGCCCCGGCGACCCCCGGTTTCGCCCTGTCCTGGGTGACCGGCAACTTCTCGCCGCGCGCGATCCTCAACCTGCTGTCCGGGGTGACGCAGACGCGGGTGATCTCGACCCCGCGGCTCTTGGTGTTGAGCAACCAGACGGCGCGGCTTCAGGTCGGCGACGTGGTGCCGATCATCACCCAGTCGGCATCGAGCACGATCACCAGCAACCCGCTGATCGTCAACAACGTCACCTACAAGGAGACCGGCGTCGTGCTCGAGGTGACGCCGCGGGTCAATGCCGGCGGCTATGTGACGATGGACGTCAACCAGTCGGTCAGCGACGTGGTCAACACGACGACCTCGCAGATCGACTCGCCGACCTTTCAGCAGCGCCGGCTGACCAGCACGATCAGCGTCAAATCCGGCGAATCGATCCTGCTCGGCGGCCTCATCCGGCAGAACGACAACCGCAGCAACCAGGGCATCCCGATCCTCAACGACATCCCCGGCATCGGCCCGCTGTTCGGCACCCGCAACAACACGACGGGGCGCACCGAGCTGATCATGCTGATGACCCCGCACGTGATCGCCAATTCCGAGACCTCGCGCGCGCTGACCGAGCGCATCGCCCACGAATTCGCCGCGGTGCTCGACGCCAGCACCCTGGCGCACCCGCGGATACCGCCGCGCTAGGCGAAGTCCTCTTGCGCGAGCACGATGGGCTGGCCGTGCGGGGTGCGGCGGGCGGCGCGGTCCCAGGCGGCGCGGTAGCGGGCCAGGCTGGCGGGGTCGCTGAGCCCCTTTTCCGCGACCAGGCGTTCGAGCGCATCGAGCCAGTGCCGATAATAGGTTTCGCCGGTATCGGGATCGCCCGCCGCCTGCGCCCGCTTGATCGCCGCGGCGAGCGCCGCGGTCCATTCCGGCCAGGTGAACAGGCCCTTGTGGTAAAGCGCCAGGGTCAGGGCGAAGGCCTCGGCCTGCCACGGCTCGGTGAACGGCCGCCGCTCGGGATCGTCGCGGCGCAGCGCCGTCATGCCGGGTCGAGATAGGGCTCGAACGCGTCGATCGACACGGTGACCCCGGGGTCGGCCGCCTCGCCCCACAATTCGCGGTTGGCGAAGACCACGGTGTAGAGCCATTGCGGATTGTCGCCGTGGCCGAGCGCGGCGCTGTCGGGAAAGACGTGGCAGCCGCGCACCGCCTCGACCGTGCCGAGCTTGCCGCGGGCGTAGCGCGGCAGGCGGGTGTGGGTGGGCGGGTTGATGTTCTTGGCGCGCACCCGGTCGCCCGGCTTGAAGCGCGCCGGCCGCGGCGCCGGCCGCTCGAAATGGCCGCGCGTCTTCACCCGCTCGACATCGGCGAGGCCGAGGGTGCGGTTGAGCCGCCGGCCCGGGCGCGCGGAATGGCCGGCGGCGAGCTCCGCCGCATCGACCAGCCCGTGCTGCAGCAGGCGCTTTTCCAGCCCGAGAAACCAGCGCCGGTAGTAGGACGAGCCGAGATAGTCGAGCGGCGGCAGGGTTTCGAGCGAGGCGCGGCCGGCGTCGATGGTCCACAGCCCGGTGAACCCCATCGCCCGCTGCAGGGCGAAGACCCGGCCCTCCCACGCCGCGTGGAACGGCGGCTCGTTCTCCTCCACCACCACCGGCCCGAAGCCGTGCATGCCGCCCATATCGTGGATCGAGTTGGTCATGGCGCCTTCGCCAGTCCGGTGCCGATCATGCTGTCGCGGGTGACCAGCCCGGCGAGCCGCTCCTCGCTCCAGCCCTCGGTCCCCGCCGGGCGCATCGGCACGACGAGAAACCGCGTCTCGGCGGTCGAATCCCACACCCGCACCCGCGTCGTCTCGGGCAGGGTGACGCCGAGCTCGGCCAGCACCCCTTTCGGGTCGATCACCGCACGCGACCGGTAGGGGGCCGATTTGTACCAGACCGGCGGCAGGCCCAGCACCTCCCACGGGTAGCACGAGCACAGCGTGCAGACGACGAGATTGTGCGTCTCCGGCGTGTTCTCGACCGCGATCAGATGGCTGCCCACCGGGCTGACATGGCCGAGCGTGTTGGCAGCGGCGGTCGCGTCCTCGAGCAGTGCCTTCTTGAAGGCGGGATCGACCCAGGCGCGGGCGACGATGCGGGCGCCGTTATGCGGCCCGATCTCGGTCTCGAACGTCTCGACGATGCGGTCGAGCGCGGCGGGATCGACATAGCCTTTCTCGGTCAGGATGGTTTCCAGCGCCCGTACCCGGACCTGCATCTCGCTGAGCTCGGAGTGGTCGGGCCCGTGCGCGTGGGCGGTGTCGTGGGATTTGTCGCGGTCGCTCATCGCGCTCCCTCGCTTCGCTGCCGGCCAAGGCTGGCACAGCGCCGGCGCCGATTCAACCGTGCCCCGCGTCCTTGACCGCGCCGTCCCCGCCCTTCATCCTCCGGCAAAACAATTCGGAGGGAGGCATGACCACAGCAAGATATTCCCGGCGCGGCGCCGTCGCGCTGGCGGTTTTGTTTGCGGCCGCATTCGGCCTGTACCGGCCGGCCGCCGCCGCCACCGCCTCCTACAAGCCCGAAGGCCGGGTGGTGATCGCCTGGCATGTGACGATTTCGCCGGCGTGGTTCGACCCGTCGACGGCGCCGCCGCAGATCACCCCGTTCGGCATGCTCTATGCGATCCACGATGCGCTGGTGCGCCCGTATCCCGGGTACAAGATGGGGCCGAGCCTCGCCGAGTCCTGGGAGGAAAGCGAGGACGGGCTGACCTACACCTTCAAATTGCGGCCCGGGCTCAAGTTCCACAACGGCGACCCCTTGACCACCGAGGACGTCAAGTTCTCGTTCGACCGCTACCAGGGTGCCGGCGCCAAGGCGCTGAAGGAGCACGTCAAGGACGTCGAGATCGTCGATCCGCGGGTGATCCGCTTTCACCTCACCGCGCCGTGGCCCGACTTCATGACCTTTTACGGCACCACCGCGACCGCCGCCGGCATCGTCGTGCCGAAGAAATACCTCAGCGAGGTCGGGCCTGAGGAGTTCAAGAAACACCCGATCGGCGCCGGCCCCTACAAATTCGTCAGCGCCAAGCCGGGGATCGAGGTCGTGCTCGAGGCCAACCCGGATTATTGGCGGGTCGTGCCGCACGTGAAGACGCTGGTCATGCGCAGCGTGCCGGACGCGACGACGCGCGGCCTGATGCTCCGCTCGGGCGAAGCCGACATGGCCTATGCCCTCGACGGCGTCGACGCGCAGGGCATCCCGAAGGACCCGAAGCTCAAGGTCGTCTCGACCAAGCACGCCTCGATCTTCTGGATCGAGTTCACCGACCAGTGGGACCCGAAATCGCCGTGGCACGACCAGCGCCTGCGCCTGGCGGTCAATTACGCGCTCGACCGCCAGGCGATCAACGAGGCGGGCTGCCTCGGCTTCTGCCCGCCGGCGGGGGTCATCGTGCCGCGGGTGATGGACTTCGCCCTGCAGGCCAAGCCGCTGCCCTACGACCCGGACAAGGCGAAGAAACTGCTCGCCGAGGCGGGCTATCCCAACGGCTTCGACGCCGGCGATTTCACGCCGATCCCCGGCTTCCCGACGGTCGGCGAGGCGGTGATGAACTATCTCAACGCCGCCGGCATCCGCGTCCGCCTGAAGCAGATGGAGCGCGCCGCGTTCTACGCCGACTGGCAGGCGAAGAAGCTGCACGGGCTGATCATGGTCGGGGCGGGCAACTCCGGCAACGCCGCCAGCCGCGTCGAATCCTTCATCCAGTCGAAGGGCGCCTATGCCTATGGCGGCTATCCCGACATCGACGAGCTGTTCAAGCAGCAGGCGACCGAGCGCGACGTCAAGAAGCGCACCGAAATCCTCTACAAGATCCAGCAATTGACGATCGACCGCACCATGTTTGCTCCGATCATGGACCTGCGGGCGTTGATGGGGATCGGGCCGCGCATCACCAAGCACACGATCACCGATGTCTGGATGAGCCCGTTCCCGTCGTACGAGGACATGGAGATCAAAGGGTAGGAGGACACGATGATCCATCACCTGTCGATTGCCGCGAAGGATCCGAAGCACGTCGCCGACGTGCTCGCCGAATTCATGGGCGGCAAGGCGGTGCCGTTTCCGCCCAATCCCGGCAGCTATTTCGCCTTGCAGCTCGACGAGCACGGGTCGGGGGTCGAGGTCTATCCGGCGGGCACCGAACTGCATCCCGGCGGCGAAGTCGGGGCCGGGTTCGCCAAGGCGCAGCCGCGCGGCTACGGCGCCACCCATTTCGCGCTGAGCGTCAACACCGCGGCCGACAAGATCGAGGCGATCGCCGGGCGCGAGGGCTGGCAGTGCTTCCGCTGCAACCGCGGGCCGTTCCACGTGATCGAGGTGTGGCTCGAAAACCAGGCGATGGTCGAATTGCTGCCGCCGGAATACGCCGCCGAATACCTCGCCTTCACCCGGCCCGACAAGGTCGCCGCGGCGATGGCGGCGGCGCCGGCGCAGCACGCCCGCCAGCGCGGCTGAGGCGCCGCCGCTCGATTGCAGAGAGGCGGGAATGGTGGGCGCGACTGGGATTGAACCAGTGACCCCTACGATGTCAACGTAGTGCTCTCCCGCTGAGCTACGCGCCCATCCCGGCCGGGATGTAGCCGAAACCTCGGGTTCGGGCAAGCGGCCGGCTTCCGCCGCGCGTCGCCGCGGGCTAGAAGATGACGGCCAGAGGGGGATGACGGCAGGGGTCGGGATGCGGATCGGATGGTGCCTCGCCGCGGCGCTGGCGGCGGTCGTAGTCGGCCGCGCCGCCGCTGCGGCCCCGCTCAACCGCTTCAACGACGAGCTGAGGAAGCTGCCGCCGGCGGAGCAGGCGGCGAAGCTGGCCGAGGTGGTCGATCACTGGTGCATCGGCACCGAAGCCTATTTCATGGGGATTGCGCGGTCCGGGCCGGAGGCCGGCTACGCCTATTGGAGCGTGCGCTGCCTCGACGGTTCGGCCTATGCGGTGCAGTTCGACCCGCTCGGCGAGGGCGTCGTCATCGACTGCGAGACCCTGGCCGAGCGCGGACAGGGCCGCGCCTGCTTCAGGAAATTCTGATGCCGCGCCGCGCTCACCAGCGCAGCGGCTCGCGGCACACCGAGTACCACAGGCCGAGATTCTCCTGCTTCCATTGCGGGTTGTCGCAGTCCTTCTTGAGCGCCTGCTCGGAGAGGGTCGGGCCGGGCGTGCCGGTCAGCTTGGTGCCGGAACAGCCGCCGGCGGCGAGCACCGCCGCCGCCAGAAAAACCCATGTCGCCCGCCTCACGCACGCCTCCGTCGCGCTCGCCGAACCCCGCCGTCCGGCGCAATGTTACCGCGCCCGCAGCCGGAAATCAGGTGTGCCGTGGAGCTGATCCTGCGCAATGCCCGCCTCGCCGGCAGCCCCGGCGCCGCACCGCCGCCCGGCACCGTCGATATCGGCGTCGAGAACGGGCGAATCGCCGCCCTGGCGCCGCACCTCGACGGCGATGGCGAGACCTACGATGCCGGCGGCCGGCTGGTCTGCGCCGGCTTTGTCGAGACCCACATCCACCTCGACAAGTCCCGCATCATCGGCCGCTGCGCTCCGGAGAGCGGCCGCCAGGCGCGCGCCGTCGCCCGCGTCGCCGCGGTGAAGCCGCAGATGAGCGTCGAAGACGTCCACGCCCGCGCCGCCCAGACCCTCGAAGCGGCGATCGGCCACGGCACGACGCGGATGCGCACCCATGTCGAGATCGACCCCGGCATCGGGCTGCGCGGCTTCGACGGCGTCGCCGCGCTGGTCGAGGAATACCGCTGGGCCATCGACCTTGAGCTCTGCGTGTTTCCGCAGGAGGGGCTGACCAACAATCCCGGCACCGACGAGCTGCTCGTCGCGGCGCTCAAGCGCGGCGCCCGCGTCATCGGCGCCGCCCCCGGCTACGACACCGACCATGCCGGACAGATCCGCCGCATCTTCGAGCTGGCGCGCGAGTTCGACGCCGAGATCGACATGCATCTCGATTTCGGCGACACGCCGGAGGCGATGGATATCGGCCTGGTCTGCGACCTGACCGAACAGTACCGCCGCGGCGGCCGGGTCGCCGTCGGCCATATGACCAAATTGTCGCTGGTGCCGCCGGCCGAGCTGGCGCGCATCGCTCGGCGCCTTGCCGATGCCGGGGTCGCGGTCACGGTGTTGCCGGCGACCGACCTGTTCCTGATGGGGCGCGACCAGGACCATGCGGTGCGGCGCGGCGTCGCCGACGCCAATTTCCTCGTCGAGCATGGGGTCAACTGCTCGATCTCCAGCAACAACATTCTCAACCCGTTCACCCCGCTCGGCGACTGCTCGCTGATCCGCATGGCCAACCTGCACGCCAACGTCCTTCAGGTCAGCGGCGCCGGGCGGCTGCGCGAGTGCTTTCACATGCTGACCGCGCGTTCGGCGCGGCTGCTGAACCTCGCCGATTACGGCATCGCCATCGGCAACCCGGCCGATCTCGTCGTCATCGACGCCGAGACGCCGGAGCAGGCGGTCGCCGAGATCCGCCATCCGCTCGCGGTGTGGAAGCGCGGCCGCCGTACCGTCACCCGCCCGGCGGCGGAATTGCACCGGCCTTAACGCACCTCGCCGAGCGCCGGCATCTCGACCGTGCCCGGCGCGGCGGCGACCGCGTCGAACCGGGCAAGCAGCGCGGCGAGCGCCGCCAGCCGGCCGCCGCCGCCGTCCTCGTCGCGGCCGAGGACGCGGTCGTACAGCTCCTCGAGCGCGCCTTTCCGATGCGGGAACACGACCAGCCGGTAGGGCGCGCCCGCCGGGATGTGCGCCGCCTCGCGCGCCAGCGCGACCGCCTCGCGATAGCCGCCGAGGGCATCGACGAGGCCGTTCGCCTTGGCCTGCTCGCCCGACCATACCCGCCCCTTGGCGAGCGCCTCGACCGCGCCGGCGTCGAGGTGGCGGCCGGCGGCGACATGCGCCTTGAACCCGGCATAGGTGGCGTCGAGCAGCGCATCGAGCCGCCGCTGCTGTTGCGGCGAAAAATCCTCGACGGCGCTGAACATGCCGGCATTGGCGCCGAGCGCCACCGGCTCGACGGCGACGCCGAGCTTCTGCAACAGCCCGCTGAGCACGATCTTGCCGGCGACGACGCCGATCGAGCCGGTCAGCGTGGCCGGCTCGGCGACGATCTTGTCGGCCGGGGCGGCGATGTAGTAGCCGCCCGAGGCGGCGACGTCGCCCATCGAGACGATGACCGGCTTGCCGCGCTCCCGCGCCCGCGCGACCTCGCGCCACAGCGTCTCCGAGGCGACCGCCGAGCCGCCCGGGCTGTCGATGCGGAAGACGATCGCGCGCACCGCCTTGTCGCCGGCGGCGGCGCGGAACGCGGCGGCGACCTTGCGCGCGTTGAGCCCCTCCGCGCCGAACAGGCCGGCGCCGGTGCCGCTGCGGGTGATCAGTCCGGTGCCGTAGATCAGCGCGATCTCGGCGCCGCTCTGGTGCGGCCGGCCGGCGCCGTCGAGATAGCGCGCCGCCCCGACCAGCCGGGCCGCCGGGCCGGCGCGGCGCCGCGCCGCGGCGATCGCCTCGTCGCGGTAGCCGAGCCGGTCGACGAGATGCGCCTTCAGCGCCTCTTCGGCGAGCAGCGGGCCGCGGTCGACCAGCCCGCGCAGCGTGTCCTGCGGCAGGCGCCGCGCGGCCGCGATGTCGCGCACGATCTGCCCGTCGAGCGAGGCCAGCAGCGCGTCGAGCTCCTCGCGCTGCGGCGCCGGCATCGCCTTGTCGGTAAGGCTGTTCATCACCGTCTTGTATTCGCTGCGCCGCGAGAAGCGGGGCACGATGCCGAGCCGGTCGAGCAGCTCGCGGGCAAACGGCGTCTCGGTGTAGAGCCCGGTGAGCCCGACCGTGCCCTGCGGCTGCAGCCAGATCTCGTCGAACGCGGTGGCGAGATAGTACGGCCGCGTGCCCGGCCCCAGCTCGCCGAACGTGTCGGCGAAGGCGACGGCGAACTTGCCCTTGTCGCGAAACGCGCGCAGCGCGTCGCGCACCTGCTGCACCTTGGCGAGGCCGATCGCGTCGTCGCCGAGCCGGGCATAGACGCCCTTGACCCGCGGGTCGTCGCCGGCGCGGTCGAGGGCATCGACGAGGTCGCGCAGATTGCCCTTCGTCCCGAACACCAGGCGGCTCAGCGAATCCTCGCCCGGCCCCTCGGCGAGATCGCGCGTCAGGTCGAGTTCGAGGATCATCGCCGCCGGCAGGGCCGGCCGCCCCGGCGCCAGCCGCACCAGCACGACGGCGAGGACAACGAGCCCGGCCAGCACGAACAGGCCGAGCCCGCCGATCACCGCGAGACAGCCGACAACGAAGCGACGCATGGCAATACCGTCTGCTGGCCGGAAAGGGTGCGCCCGTTGTAGTAGGGAAACCCCGCCGACGCCACGGAGCCGCGCGATGACCGATCTTGCCTTTACCCCGGCGGCCGAGCTGGCGGCGCTGATCGCGGCGCGGGCGGTGAGCCCGGTCGAGGCCGCCGAGGCGGCCCTGGCGCGCATCGAGCGGGCGCAGCCGGTGCTCAACGCCTTCATCACCGTGTGCGCCGAGCCGGCGCGGGCGGCGGCGCGCGCGGCCGAGGCGGCGCTGATGCGCGGCGAGGCGACCGGACCGCTGTTCGGTGTGCCCTTCGCGGTCAAGGACCTGGTCAACACCGCCGGGGTGCGCACCACCTTCGGCTCGGTGGCGTTCGCCGACAACGTGCCGGCGGCGGATTCGGTCGCGGTGGCGCGGCTGAAGGCGGCCGGCGCGATCCTTGTCGGCAAGACGACGACCCCGGAATTCGGCCACAAATGCTTCACCGAGGCGCCGCTGTTCGGGCGCACCGTCAACCCCTGGAATGTGACGCGCACCTGCGGCGGGTCGAGCGGCGGCGCCGCCGCCGCGGTCGCCGCGGGGCTGGCGCCGATCGGCATCGGCACCGACGGCGGCGGGTCGAGCCGCATTCCGGCCGCGTGCTGCGGCGTCGTCGGCTTCAAGCAGACCCTGGGCCTGGTGCCGCACGACCTGACCCCCGACGGGTTCGGCAACCAGTCGCACATCACGCCGATGAGCCGCACCGTGATGGACAGCGCGCTGATGCTGCAGGCGATGGCCGGGCCCGACCGCTGCGACCCGCATTCGCTGGGCCTCGCCGTCCCCGATCTGGTCGCCGCGGCGCGGCCCGAAGGCGATTTGACAGGGGTGCGCATCGCCTGGCGCCCCTATCTCGGCAACCGCAAGCTCGCCGCCGAGGTGCGCGCCGCCTGCGAAGACGGGCTTGCCGCGCTCGCCGCGCTCGGCGCCGAGATCGAGCCGGTCGACGACGGCTTTGCCTCGTCGGAGCCGATCTGGCTGGTGCTGACGCAATCGTTCTGGAACGCGCGCTTTCGCCGCTATGTCGGGCAGTACGGCAACCGCATGAGCGACACGCTGATCCGCCAGATGGACCGCGGCGCCGGACACAGCGCGGTGGCGCTCCAGGAGGCGATGTTCGAGCGCACCCGCATCTTCCGCGACATCCAGCGCTGGTTCGAGGATTTCGACCTGGTCGCGACCCCGACCCTGTCGCGCACCGCGCTGCCCGCCGACCACGATTTCTTTGCGCCGATCGAGATCGACGGCGAGATCGCCGACACCGTGCGCAATGCCTGGTACCCCTATACCCTGCCGTTCAACCTGTCGGGCAACCCGGCGGTCAGCCTGCCCTGCGGCTTCGGCGCCGACGGGCTGCCGATCGGCCTGCAGCTGGTCGGCCCGCATCTCGGCGATGCGGCGCTCTTGCACGCCGCGGCGCTGTTCGAGGCGGCGCGGCCGTGGGCGGCGCGGCGCCCGGTCATCCCGCCTTGAGCCGGGCGAGGGCGGCGGCGCGGAACGCCTTGTAGTCGTCGCGCGGGTCGGCGAACACCTCCTCGGCGGTGAACCCGCCCTCCCAGAACAGGGCGAGCCCGCTTTCCGCCTCGGTCAACCTGCGCCCGAGGTCGTGCCGCGTCAGGTAATGGCGGCGGTCCTCGGCGAGCGCGGCGGTCTTGGCGGTGAAGCGCAGATGGCTGCCCGCCGCCTCGACAAACCAGCGGTGATGGTAAAAGCCGATCTCGGGCGCGCCGGCGAGCCGCCAGCCGAGCCGCCGCCGCTTGGCGAAAATCTCGCGCAGCCGCGACGGCGTCTCGACATAGCCGGCGCGCGCCACCCGGCACAATTCGCGGCACACCGCGATCGGATCGCGCACATCTTCGAGCACGTGCGAGCACACCGCGAAGTCGAAAAACCCGTCGGGATAGGGCCACGGCCCGGCACAGATATCGGCAACCGTCCAGCGGGCGGCGTCGAAGCGCTCGGCGTCTTCGGGGTCGAGCGCATCGTGGCGCCGCCGCGTCTCGTAGGGCTGCAGGTCGATGACATGGGTCGCCAGGTTGAACGGCCGATACCAGCCGCCGACATCGAGCACCCGCGCGGCGGCGGCGGCGCGCTGGCGCAAACGCGGCAGGTTCGACAGCACGATCATCTCTACCCGGCCCTCCCGTCCTCGCTTGTGCGGCGGCGCCCGGGACCGCCGCACCCCGCTTTCCTCCCGGGTTCCCGCCGGCGCGGCACCGGCGATCGGGTCCGATCGGACGACGCTCCGGGGGATCCCCTCGCCGCGGCTGAACCGGCCGGCCCTCCCGCCGGCTCCCCTTTCGCCGCCTGCCGCCGCGCGCCATTATCGCCGGCTACGGCGGGGATCGAGAAGACAATGGCGATATTGGTGCAGACGACGCCGACGGCGATGGCGCGCTGGCGCCCGGTGCTGGCCGAGGTGATGCCGGAGCGCGAGTTCCGCTTCTGGCCCGAGCTCGGCGACCCGGCGGCGATCGACTACGCCCTGGTGTGGCAGCCCGAGCCCGGGTTGCTCGCGCGCCTCGAACGGCTGCGCCTGATCGTCTGCCTCGGCGCCGGGGTCGACCGCATCGTCGCCGACCCGAGCCTGCCGCCGGGGGTGCCGCTGCTCCGCCTCGTCGACCCCTACATGACCGCGGCGATGAGCGAATACGTGGCGTTTCAGGTGTTGCGCCTGCATCGCCAGGACCTCGACTACATGGCGCAGCAGCGCGCCCGCGAATGGCGCGAGCGGCCGCAGCGCAACGCCGCCGAGTGCCGCGTCGGCATTCTCGGCTTCGGCACAATGGGCCAGGACGCCGGGCGCAAACTGCGCGCGCTCGGTTTCGACGTGGCGGGGTGGCGCAACCGTGCCGGCGCGGTCGACGGCTTTCCCACCTATAGCGGCGAGGCGGGGCTCGCCGAGCTGCTGGGACGGAGCGACATCGTCGTCTGCCTCTTGCCGCTGACCGCGGCGACCGCCGGCATCCTCAATGCCGCCGCGTTCGCCCGGATGAAGCGCGGCGCGGCGCTGGTCAACGCCGGGCGCGGCGGCCACCTGGTCGAAGCCGACCTGCTGGCGGCGCTTGCTTCGGGGCAGGTCTCCGCCGCGGTGCTCGACGTCTTCGCCGAGGAACCGCTGCCGCGCCGGCACCCGTTCTGGCGCCATCCGCGCATCGTCGTGACCCCGCATGTCGCGGCCGAAACCCACCCGCCGACCGCGGCGCCGATCATCGCCGCGGCGATCCGCGACTTCGAGGCCGGGCGGCGGCCGGCAAACCTGGTCGATCCGGCCCGCGGCTATTGACGCAGGCTGGCGACGAGCTCGCGCAGCCGGGCCTCGTCGTCCTTGCCGTGGACCGGCACGGCGAATTGCAGATGCGTGGCGACGCCGGCGAAACGCGCCTTGAGCTTCGCCGCAATCTCGTCATAGGTGCCGATGACGGCATAGCGGTCGAGCATCCCGTCGTCGACGAAGCCGGGCATCTCCTCCCAGCGCTGCTCCCGCGAATACTGCTGCAAGGTGCGCGCGACCGCGCCGTAGCCCTCGCTCTCGAAAGCGATCAGATAGGCCGGGGTCGAGGCGTAGAAGGCGATGCGCGCGCGCACGTCGCGCACCCGCTCGGCCAGCGCCGCCCGGTCCGGCGCGGTGGCGATCAGCGGCATCGCGGTCAGGGCGAAACCGGCAAGCTCGCGCCCCGCCTTTGCCGCGCCGCGCCGCGCCGCCGGCAGCATCACCTCGGCGATGTAGCGCGGCGTCGCCACCGGATGGGCGCTGATGCCGTCGGCGACCTCGCCGGCGATCTGGCACATGAACGGGTTGACCGCGGCGAGATGGATCGGAATGTCGGGATGCTCGATCGGCGGCGGCGCGAACAGCGGCACCATCAGGCTGAGCTTGTAGTGCTCGCCCCGGAAATCGAGCCGGGTGCCGTGCTGCCAGCACGCCCAGATCGCCCGCAACGCGCCGACATATTCGCGCATCCACGGGCCGGGCGGCGACCATTTGAGGCCGTAGCGCCGCTCGATATGGCCCTTGACCTGCGAGCCGAGCCCCAGGGTGAAGCGGCCGCCGGACAGCTTCTGCAGGGTCCAGGCGCTCATCGCGGTGACCGCCGGGCTGCGCGGGAAGGCGATGGCGACCCCGGTGGCAAGGCCGATCCGCGCCGTCGCCTGCGCCGCCAGGGCGCAGATGACGAACGGGTCGTGCTTGGTCTCCTCGGTGACGATGCCGTCATAGCCGAGCGCCTCGGCGAGGCGCGCCTCCTCGCCGATGCGGGCAAGGTCGAGCGGGGTCGCGGCGGCGCGCAGGCCGGGATCGATCTTGCCGAGCGGCAGTTGCGTCTCGATTTTCATCTTTCCCTCGACTTAGGCGAAAGCTTAGCTAGAATACATCCATGGACGAGACGATATCGATCCACGCCGCCAAGACGCATCTGTCGCGGCTGATCGCGCGGGTCGAGGCGGGCGAGGAGATCGTCATCGCCCGCGGCCGCATCCCGGTGGCCCGGCTGGTGCCGATGAAACCGCGGCCGCGCCGCGTCTTCGGCGCGCTGCGCGACAGGATCGCGCTGGCCCCGCAATTCTTCGAGCCGCTGCCGCCCGGCGAATTGCAGTCCTGGGAGGCGTAGGCGATGCGCCTCCTGCTCGACACCCATCCGCTGATCTGGTGGCTGGCCGGCGACCCGGCCCTGTCCGACCGGGCGCGCGAGGCGATCGCCGATCCCGCCAACGAGGTCTTTGTCAGCGCCGCCTCCTCCTGGGAGATCGCCACCCAGCACCGGCTCGGCCGGCTGCCCGAGGCGGCGCCGCTGACCGCCGATGCCGCCGCGATCATCGCCGAACAGGGCTTCACCGAGCTGCCGGTGACGATCCGCCACGGCCAGGTCGCCGGGGCCCTGCCGCCGCTGTCGCCGAGCCCGTTCGACCGCATGCTGGCGGCGCAGGCGATCGTCGCCGACCTCGCCATCGTCTCCGACGACACCGCGTTCGACGCCTACGGCGTGACCCGGCTGTGGTGAGCGCTCAGCCGAACCGCCCGGCGAGGTGGGCGTAGACGGCGCGCAGGGTCTGCGCCTCGGCCCCTTCCGGCCGGCCCGGCCGGCTGCGGCCGTTCCACGCCATCACGTCGAGATGCGCCCACGGAATTGTCGGCTCGACGAATTCTTCGAGATAGAGCGCGGCGGTGATCGCCCCGGCATGCGGCCCTTCCGAGACGTTGTTGAGGTCGGCGATCTTGCTGTCGAGGTTGCGGCGATACGGCTTGTAGAGCGGCATCCGCCAGACCGGATCGTCCTCCGCCGCGCCGCACTCGATCAGCGAGGCGGCAAGGGCGTCGTCGTTGCAGAACAGCGCCGGCAGCTCCGGTCCGAGCGCGACCCGCGCGGCGCCGGTCAGCGTCGCGAAATCGACGATCGTCGCCGGCCGCTCGCGCGCCGCCTCGGCCAGCGCGTCGCACAGGATCAGCCGCCCTTCGGCGTCGGTATTGCCGATCTCGACGGTCAGCCCCTTGCGGGTGCGGACGATGTCGCGCGGCCGCATCGCGCTGCCCGACACCGCGTTCTCGACGCAGGGCAACAGCACGCGCAGGCGCACCCCCAGCCCCGCCGCCATCACCGCCTGGCCGAGCGCCAGGGCGATCGCCGCGCCGGCCATGTCCTTTTTCATGTTGAGCATGCCCGAAGCGGGCTTCAGGTCGAGCCCGCCGGAATCGAAGCACACCCCCTTGCCGACCAGCGTCACCTTGGGCGCCGCCTCGTCGCCCCAGACGATGTCGACGAGGCGCGGCGCCCGCGCGCTGGCCCGGCCGACGGTGTGGATTGTCGGATAGTTCTGCCTGAGCAGCTCGTCGCCGACGATGACCCGGGATGTCGCCCCCGCCGCCTCGGCCACCGCGACGGCGGCGGCGGCCAGCTCCTCGGGGCCGAGATCGTTGGCCGGGGTGGAGATCAGGTCGCGGGCGAGGAACACCGCGGCGGCGAGCCGCTCGACCAGGCCGCGATCGGCGCCTTCGGGCCAGACCAGACGGGCGGCGCCCGGCCGCCGCTCGCGGTAGCGGGAAAACCCGTAGGTGCCGAGCGCCCAGCCGAGGGCGAGGCGGCTGGCGTCCGCCCCCGGCGGCAGCGCGGCGAGGCGGTAATCGCCCTCGGGCAGGGTCTCGGACAGCCCGGCCAGCGCCCACATGACCGGCTCGCCGCCATAGCCGACGACGACCCGGCCGAGCCCGCCTTCCTTGCCCGGCACCAGCGCGACCTTGCCGGGCTCGGCGGCAAAGCCGATCGCCGCGAGCCAGTCGCGCTCGCGCGCCGGCGCCGTCTCGCGCCACGCCGCAAACTCCTCTTTCGACACCGCGACGAGCGGCACCGCGCCGCCCGCCGCCTCGATCAGCGAAAACGCCATGTCACCCACCCTGCCGGTCTTGCCGCAGATTGCCACGCGGCGGCGTTGGCGTCACAGTAGAAACGACCGCAGCCGGGGGAAGCGGCGATGGCCGATCTGACGATCTATCTCGGCAACAAGAACTATTCGTCGTGGTCCCTGCGCCCGTGGCTGGTGCTCAAGCACACCACCGTCGCCTTCGACGAGGTGGTGATCCCGCTCTACCAGCCGGGCAGCAGCGAAACGGTGCGCAAATACTCGCCGTCCGGCAAGGTGCCGGTGCTGCATCACGGCTCGACGGTGGTGTGGGAAAGCCTGGCGATCTGCGAATACCTCGCCGAAGCCTTTCCCCATTTCGGGCTGTGGCCGAGCGACCCGGCGGCGCGGGCCCAGGCGCGCGCGGTCAGCAACGAGATGCATGCCGGATTTGCCGCGCTGCGCCGGCATTTCCCGATGAACGTGCGGTCGAGCTTTCCGCACCGCGAGCGTATCGCCGAGGCGCAGGCCGACATCAACCGGGTGATGGCGATCTGGCGCGACTGCCGCAGCCGCTTCGGCATCGGCAAGGGCGAATTCCTGTTCGGTCCGTTCACCATCGCCGATGCGATGTACGCGCCGGTGGTGACCCGCTTTCGCACCTACCACATCGAGCTCGAACGCGAGGCCGACGCCTATTGCAACACGATCATGGCGCTGCCGGCGATGCAGGAATGGATCGCCGCGGCGCGCAACGAGCCGATGATCGTCGAGCAGTTCGAATTCTAGAGCGCATCGAGGACCCGTGCGAGCAGGGCCAGCTCGGCCGGCCCGGACAGGCGGTGGTCGCCGCCCTTGACCAGGATCACCCGCACGTCGTCGCCGCACAGCGCCTCGGCGAGGCGCAGGCTGGTGCGCCACGGCACCGAGGCGTCCGCCATGCCGTGCAACAGCCGCACCGGGCGGTCGATCGCAAGCGGCGCGCGCAACACCAGGCGGCGGTTGCCGTCGTCGATCAGCCGCTTGGTATAAAGGTAGCCGGCCGGGTCGTATTCGGAGGGCAGGACGACGCGTCCGTCGCGTTCGAGCGTGCGGCGCGCGGCGTCGCCGAGCCGCGCCGGCAGCAGGTCGGCGGTAAAGTCCGGCGCCGCGGCAATGCCGACAAGGGCATGGATGCGCGCCGGCCGGGCCAGCGCGGCGAGCAGCATGAGCCAGCCGCCCATGCTCGACCCCACCAGGATCTGCGGCCCCTCGGTCAGCGAATCGATGACCGCGACCGCGTCCTCGGCCCAGCGCCCGAGCGTGCCGTCGGCGAAATCGCCGCTCGATTGGCCGTGGCCGAAATAGTCGAAACGCACGTAGGCGCGCCCGGCGCGGCGGCAATAATCGTCGAGAAACAGGGCTTTGGTGCCGCTCATGTCGGAGCGGAAGCCGGCGAGGAAGACAATGCCGGGCGCCCGCCCCGGCACCGCCCGGTAGGCGATTGTCGCTCCGTCCGGGCGTGTTAGGATCGACGGCGTCATGACCGACGACGATACCACCGCCGCCGCCGCGCCAGAAGGCCGGCCGCCGGCGGTTCTGCAGGTGTTGCCGAGCCTCGTCTCCGGCGGGGTCGAGCGCGGCACCGTCGATCTCGCCCGCGCCCTGGTGGCGGCCGGGTGGACCGCCTATGTCGCCTCCGCCGGCGGGCCGATGGAGCGCGAGCTAGCCCGGGCCGGGGCCACCCACCTGACCCTGCCGCTGGCCTCCAAAAACCCGCTGACGATGCGGCGCAACGCGCAGGCGCTCGCCGAGCTGATCCGCCGCCACCGCATCGACATCGTCCATGCCCGCAGCCGCGCCCCGGCGTGGAGCGCCTGGGCGGCGGCGCGGCGCACCCGGCGCCATTTCGTTACCACCTTTCACAACGCCTATTCGCTCAACCTGCCGCTGAAGCAGCGCTACAACGCGGTAATGGCGCGCGGCGAGCGGGTCATCGCGATCTCCGATTTCGTTGCCGAGCATGCCGCGACGATCTACGGGGTCGGCCCCGACCGCCTGCGCACGATCCCGCGCGGGGTCGATACCGGCCTGTTCCATCCCGACAGCGTCACCGGCAGCCGCGTCGTCGATCTGGCGGTGCAATGGCGGGTACCCGACGGCGCCGCGGTGGTCATGCTGCCGGGGCGGCTGACACGGTGGAAGGGCGGGCTCGACCTCGTCGAGGCGATCGCCCGGCTCGGCCGCGACGACATCTGCTGCCTGCTGGTCGGCGCCGAGCAGCGCAAGGGTTTCCGCCGCGAGCTGGAGCAGGCGATCGAGCGGCGCAAGATCGCCGCGCTGTTCCGCATCGTCGAGGATTGCCGCGACATGCCGGCCGCCTATGCGCTGGCCGACGTGGTCGTGTCGGCCTCGACCGACCCGGAAGGGTTCGGCCGCGTCATCGTCGAGGCCCAGGCGATGGGCCGTCCGGTCATCGCCACCGACCACGGCGGCGCGCGCGAGACGATCGAGCCCGGCGCCACCGGCTGGCTGGTGCCGCCGCGCGATCCCGCCGCCCTGGCCCAGGCTCTGGCCGAGGCGCTGGCGCTGAGCCGCGAGGAGCGCGAGGCGCTGGCGCGCCGCACCATCGCCCATGTCGCCGCCAGCTTCACCCGCGAGGCGATGTGCGCCAAGACCATCGACGTCTACGAGGAACTGCTGTTTCCGGCCGCCGCGGCGGAGCCGGTGTGGCGCCAGGCGCCGCTCGCCATCCCGGCCTGAGCCGCCGGGCGGCTTGGCGACCGCGGCACGCCGCTCTCGCGCGGGACCGGCCTGCTGCCGGAAGGCCCCGGGCGCTCGGCTTGACGGAACCCCGGCGCAGGGCGATATTTCCGGCATGAGCGAGCCGCGCCGCACCACGACCACGACCATCCCGCCGGGCGGGATGCCGGGAGGTCGTGCGCGCTGAACACGGTGGCACAGCTCGATCTTCAAGCACCCCGCCGGGCACCGGGCGGGGTTTTTTCGCGGCCCCTCCCGGTCTGACCGGCGCCGGAGAGGAGCCAGCGGCGATGAGCCAAGCGATTACCGTCACCTTTCCCGACGGCAAGACCCGCCGGTTTCCCGGGCCGGTCAGCGGCGCCGAGATCGCCGCCGCGATCGGGCCCTCCCTCGCCAAGGCGGCGATCGCGCTGAAGATCGACGGCGTGCTGCGCGACCTGGCGAGCCGGGTGGAGCGCGACGCCCGGGTCGAGATCGTCACCCGCGACACCCCCGACGGGCTGCAGATCCTGCGCCACGACGCCGCCCACGTGATGGCCGAGGCGGTCAAGGAACTCTATCCCGAGACCCAGGTGACCTTCGGCCCGGCGACCGAGACCGGGTTCTATTACGACTTTGCCCGCGAGGTCCCGTTCACCCCGGACGACCTCGCCGCGATCGAGGCGCGCATGCGCGATATCGTCAGGCGCGACGAAGCGATCACCCGCGAGGTGTGGGACCGCGACGCGGCGGCCGCCTTCTTCCGCGACATCGGCGAGACCTACAAGGCCGAATATATCGGCGAGATTCCGCCCGACGAGGAGATCAGCCTGTATCGCCAGGGCGGGTTCGTCGATCTGTGCACCGGGCCGCACCTGCCCTCGACCGGGCATCTCGGCCAAGCCTTCAAATTGCTCAACGTCGCCGGCGCCTACTGGCGCGGCGACGCCAACAACGCCCAGCTTCAGCGGGTGCGCGGCACCGCCTGGGCGAGCCAGAAGGAGCTCGACCAGTACCTGCGCCAGCTCGAAGAAGCCGAGCGGCGCAACCATGTGCGCCTCGGCCGCGAGCTCGATCTGTTCCACCTCGGCGAGGAGGCGGTCGGCAGCGTGTTCTGGCACCCCAAGGGCTGGACCCTGTTCCGCGTCGTCGAAAACTATATGCGCCGCCGCCTCGACGCCGCCGGCTACCAGGAGGTCAAGGCGCCGCAGCTGCTCGACCGCAGCCTGTGGGAAGCCTCCGGCCACTGGGAGAATTTCCGCGACAACATGTTCATCGCGCACAGCCAGGACGACCGCGTGCTCGCGGTCAAGCCGATGAACTGCCCCGGCCATGTCCTGATCTTCCGCAACCGCCTGCGGAGCTACCGCGAATTGCCGCTGCGCCTCGCCGAATTCGGCTCTTGCCACCGCAACGAGCCGTCGGGGGCCTTGCACGGCATCATGCGGGTGCGCGCCTTCACCCAGGACGACGCCCACATCTTCTGCACCGAGGAGCAGATCACCGGCGAATCGATCGCGTTCTGCAAACTGCTGCTGTCGATCTACCGGGATTTCGGCTTCGACGACGTGGCGATCCGCTTCGCCGACCGACCGGCGCAGCGCACCGGCAGCGACGCGGTGTGGGACCATGCCGAACGGAGCCTCAAGGACGCGGTTGCGGCGGCGGGACTGTCGTACACGCCGGCGCCGGGCGAAGGCGCCTTCTACGGCCCCAAGCTCGAATTCCACCTGCGCGACGCGCTCGGCCGCTCCTGGCAGTGCGGCACCCTGCAGCTCGACTTCAACATGCCGGAGCGGCTCGGCGCCTCCTATATCGGCGAGGACGGCGGCCGCCATGTGCCGGTCATGCTGCACCGCGCGATTCTCGGCTCGATGGAACGGTTTGTCGGCATCCTGATCGAGCATTACGCCGGCGCATTGCCGCTGTGGCTGGCGCCGGTGCAGGCGGTTGCCGCCTCGATCACCGACGATGCGGCGCCCTATGCCGAAGAGGTCGCGCGCGCCTGCGCCGCCGCCGGGCTGCGCGCGGTCGCCGACACCGGCGGCGAGAAGATCGGCTACAAGGTGCGCGAGCACAGCCTCGCCAAGGTGCCGCTGATCCTGGTGGTCGGCCGCCGCGAGGCGGAAAATCGCACGGTTTCGCTGCGCCGGCTCGGCAGCAATGAGCAACAAGCACTTGCGCTTGACGACGCTATTGCTAGGCTGAAAGTAGAAGCCGCGCCACCCGGCGGCTAGATCGAGAAAAGGAGAGCGTTCATACCCAGACCACCGCTAAACTTCACCCCCACCCGCGAAGGCCCGCGCGTCAACGAAGAGATCGGCGTCATGCGCGTCCGCCTCGTCGACGAGCGCGGCGAAATGGTGGGTATTGTCGGGCGCAACGAGGCGTTGCAGATGGCCGCGGAGGCCGGGCTCGACCTTGTCGAGATCGCGCCCAATGCCGACCCGCCGGTGTGCAAGATCCTCGACTTCGGCAAATTCAAATACGAGGAACAGAAAAAGAAAAACGAGGCCCGCAAGAAGCAGAAGGTCATCGAGGTCAAGGAAATCAAGCTGCGGCCGAGCATCGATGACCACGATTACGACGTCAAGATGCGCAGCATGTCGAAATTCATCGAGGAAGGCGACAAGGTCAAGGTGACCATGCGGTTCCGCGGGCGGGAGCTGGCGCATCAGGAGCTGGGCATGAACGTGCTGATCCGGGTGCGCGACGACCTCGACGCGGTCGCCAAGGTGGAGCAGATGCCGCGCATGGAAGGCCGGCAGATGACGATGGTGATCTCGCCGAAATAGCCGCTTTGCCGCCGGGGACGCGGAGGGTTCGCACAGGCCGCGAAGGGAGACGCCTTCGCGGCCGTTGCGTTACCATGGCACCCGTCGCGCTCACAGCTTTGCTTCGGGAGGAACGCAATGGCCAAGATCGAAAAATACGCCGCGCCGGGCGTGTTCGACCCGCCCGCCTACGCCCAGGCGGCCAAGGTGTCGGAAGGCCGGACGATGCTGTTCATCGCCGGTCAAGTCGCCTATACCGCCGAGGGCGGCGCCGCCCATCCGGGCGACTTCAAGGCGCAGGCCCGCGCCGCGCTGCAGTGCCTGAAGGCGCAGGTCGAGGCCGGCGGCGGCACTCTCGCCGACATCGTCAAGGTCAACACCTATCTGACCGACATCCGCCACCGCGCCGATTATGCGGCGGTGCGCGAGGAATTCTTCGGCAAGAAGATGCCGCCGCATACGCTCGTCGCGGTCGCGGCGCTGGCGATGCCCGAGTTCCTCATCGAGGTCGAGGCGGTCGCGGTGCTGTAGCGCCGGTTCTTGCGTTCGGGTTGGGGCGCCGCTATAACCCGCGGCCTCAACCGGCGGCGGGCCGCGCCATCTGGCGCCAATCGGGCATGCCTTGCCGCCGCTTTCGTGCAAGGAAACCGGAAATGCCCAAGCTGAAGACCAAGAGCGGCGCGAAGAAGCGCTTCGGCGTCACCGCCAGCGGCAAGGTCAGGCGCAACTGGGGCTACAAGCGCCACCTGCTGACCAACAAGTCGAAACAGGGCAAGCGCCTGCGCCGCGGCACGACGACCCTGGAACGCGGCGACGCCAAGCTGGTACTGACCTACATGCCGTATATGAGGGGCTGAGGCGATGGCCAGGGTCAAGCGCGGGGTCACCGCGCATGCGCGCCACAAGAAGGTGCTCGAGCTCGCCAAGGGCTATCGCGGCCGCGGCAGCACCGCCTATCGCGTCGCGCTCGAACGGGTCGAGAAGGCGCTGCGCTACGCCTATCGCGACCGCCGCAACCGCAAGCGCGACTTTCGCGGCCTGTGGATCCAGCGGATCAATGCCGGAGCGCGCGAGCACGGCCTGACCTATTCGCAATTCATGCACGGGCTCAAGCTCGCCGGGGTGGAGCTCGACCGCAAGGTTTTGTCGGACCTCGCGGTGCGCGAGCCGGGCGCATTTGCCGAGATCGTCGCGACGGCGAAATCGGCGCTCGACCGGCCGCAGCCGGCGGCAGCCTGAGATGGCTCGGCGATTTACCTCGGAGCCGGCTTGCTGAGGCCCCGAAACCGCATGGTATGACCGAAAAGGGGCCGGCACACGGCCCCTTTGCTTTTGGGACGGAGCGATGGACGACAGCGACCGCGTGCGCAACGACTTCACCGGCGACCTCGCCGCCGCGGCGTCGCTCGACGCGCTCGAGGCGGTGCGGATCAAGTATCTCGGCCGCAACGGCGCGCTGACCGCGCTGATGCGGCAGCTCGGCAGCCTGCCGGCGGAACAACGGCGCGACTACGGCGCCCGGGTCAATGCGCTGAAGGACGAGATCGCCGCCGCGCTCGACGCGCGCAAGGCCGAGCTGGCCCGCGCCGCGCTCGCCGCCCGCCTCGCCGAAGAGCGCGCCGACCCGACGCTGCCGGTCTCCGCCGGCGCGAGCGGGCGCATCCACCCGATCAGCCAGACCATCGACGAGATCGTCGCGATCTTCGGCGAAATGGGATTCGTCGTCGCCGAGGGCCCGCATATCGAGGAGGATTTCTACAATTTCACCGCGCTCAACATCCCGCCCGAGCATCCGGCGCGGCAGGAGCACGACACCTTCTATTTGCCCGAGCGGGCGGACGGCTCGCGCCTGGTGCTGCGCACCCACACCTCGCCGGTGCAGATCCGCACGATGCTGGCGCAGAAGCCGCCGCTGCGCATCATCGTGCCCGGCCGCACCTTCCGCTGCGACCACGATGCCACCCATTCGCCGATGTTCCACCAGGTCGAGGGGCTGGTCATCGACCGCCACAGCCATATGGGCCACCTGAAGGGCTGCCTGATCGAGTTCTGCCGCGCATTTTTCGGGGTCGACGATCTGCCGGTGCGGTTCCGGCCGAGCTATTTCCCGTTCACCGAGCCTTCCGCCGAGGTCGATATCGGCTGCTCGCGCGAAGGCGGCCAGTTGCGGATCGGCGCCGGCTCCGGCTGGCTCGAAATCCTCGGCAGCGGCATGGTCCATCCGCAGGTGCTGCGCAATTGCGGCATCGACCCCGACGAGTACCAGGGCTTTGCCTTCGGCATGGGGATCGAGCGGGTGGCGATGCTGAAATACGGCATTCCCGACCTGCGCATCTTTTACGAATCCGACCTGCGCTGGCTCCGGCATTACGGGTTTCTCCCGCTCGACATCCCGTCCCTGGTGCGCGGGCCGCTGACATGAAGACGACGCTGTCCTGGCTGAAGCGCCATCTCGACACCGCCGCCTCGCTCGACGAGATCGTCGAGCGGCTGGTCATGCTCGGCCACGACGTCGACGCGGTCGAGGATCGCGGCGCCGCGCTGCGCCCCTACGTCGCCGCCCGCGTCGTCTCGGCCGAGCCGCATCCCAATGCCGACCGGCTCAGGGTCTGCGTCGTCGACACCGGCGCGGAGCAGGTCCAGGTGGTGTGCGGCGCGCCCAACGCGCGCGCCGGCATGATCGGCGTGTTCGGCCGCGCCGGCGTCACCATCCCGAAGACCGGCGCGGTGCTGGGCGAGAGCGCGATCCGCGGCGTGGCCTCGCGCGGCATGCTGATGTCGGCCGATGAGCTGGCGCTCGGCGGCGACCGCGACGGCATCATCGAGCTGCCGCCGGCGACGCCGCTCGGCGCGTCCTATGCCGCGCTCGCCGGGCTCGACGACCCGGTCATCGACATCAAGGTAACGCCGAACCGCGCCGATTGCCTCGGCGTGCGCGGCCTCGCCCGCGACCTCGCCGCGGCCGGGATCGGAACCCTCGTGCCGCTCGACGCGACGCCGGTCAAAGGCAGCTTCGTCTCGCCGATCACCGTGCAGATCGACGACCTCGAGGCCTGCCCGCTGTTCCTCGGCCGGCATTTCCGCGGCCTGCGCAACGGGCCGAGCCCGGACTGGCTGCGCGCCCGGCTCGAAGCGATCGGCCTGCGGCCGATCTCGGCCCTGGTCGACATCACCAATTTCCTGACCTACGACGTCAACCGGCCGCTGCATGTCTTCGACGCGGCAAGGCTCGACGGCGGCCTCGTCGTGCGCCGGGCGCGGCCGGGCGAGCGGCTCGCCGCGCTCAACGGCCGCGACTATGCCCTCGACCCCGAGATCACCGCGATCGCCGACCGCGCCGGGGTGCAGAGCCTCGGCGGCGTCATCGGCGGCGAGCCGACCGGCTGCACCGAGGCGACCACCGAGATGTTCATCGAGGCGGCGCTGTTCGATCCCGTCCGCACCGCGGCGACCGGCCGCCGGCTCGACATCGCCAGCGATGCGCGCTACCGCTTCGAGCGCGGGGTGGACCCCGAATTCACCCGGCCGGGGCTGGAGATCGCCACCCGGCTGGTGCTCGAACTGTGCGGCGGCGAGGCCTCGGACATCGTCGTCGCCGGGGCCGTGCCGCAGTGGCGGCGGCATTACACGCTGCGCGCCGGGCGCAGCGCGAGCCTCGGCGGACTGGCAGTCGCCGCGGCGGAGAGCGCGGCGATCCTGGAGGCGCTGGGCTGCGAGGTCGCGGCGCGCGGCGACGACCTCGCGGTAACGCCGCCGTCGTGGCGCGGCGACATCGTCGGCGAGGCCGACCTTGTCGAGGAGGTCTTGCGGGTCAAAGGCTACGACGCGATCCCGGCGGTGCCGCTGGCGCGCGAGACCGTGGTCTCGCGCCCGGCGATCGACGCGAAGCGCCGCCGGGTCGAACTGGTGCGGCGCACGCTGGCGTCGCGCGGGCTGGTCGAGGCGGTGGCATTCTCCTTCGTCTCGGCCAGGGCGGCGGCGCTGTTCGGCGGCGGCGCGGCGGCATTGCGCCTCGTCAACCCGATCAGCGCCGAGCTCGACACGATGCGGCCGTCGCTGCTGCCGGCGCTGGTCGAGGCGGCGCGGCGCAACGCCGATCGCGGCCTGACCGAGATCGCGCTGTTCGAGCTCGGGCCGCTCTACCGCGACGACACGCCGGCGGGTCAGGTCACCGCCGCGGGCGGCGTTCGTGCCGGCGCCGGCGGGCCGCGCGACTGGCGGGTCAAGCCGCCGCCGCCCGACCTCTATTTCGCCAAGGAGGACGCGCTCGCCGCGCTCGCGGCTTTCGGCGCGCCGCTCGACAACATCCAGACCGGCGGCGCGCCGCCGCCGTGGTATCACCCGGGCCGCGCCGGGGTGTTGCGGCTCGGCCCGGCCGTGCTCGGCCATTTCGGCGAACTGCACCCGGAGGTGCTCGACGCCTTCGACGCCAGGGGGCCGATCGCCGCGTTCGAGGTGTTTCTCGACGCGGTGCCGGCGCCGCGCGCCGGCCGCGCCCGGCCGCCGCTGCAGCTCAGCGTGTTCCAGCCGGTCGAGCGCGATTTCGCCTTTGTCGTCGATGCCGCCCTGCCCGCCGAGACCCTGTTGCGCGCCGCCCGCGGCGTCGACCGCAAGCTGGTCGGCGACATCCGCCTGTTCGACGTCTACCAGGGCCGGGGCCTGCCCGAGGGCAAGAAATCGCTGGCGATCGCGGTGACCCTGCAGCCCCAGGACGCCACCCTGACCGAAGCGGAGATCGAGGCCTTCTCGAAACGCCTCGTCGCCGCAGTCGAAAAGGCCACCGGCGGGGTGTTGCGGAGGTAGCGGAAGCCGTGCTTTGCCGCGGGCATGGCTAAGGCGCGCCGACGACGTTGTACACCGCCACCGCCTGGCTCAGCCCCTTGAGCGCAAGGTCGCCGATCTCGTCGAGCGTGACGGTGCCCTCGATCGCCGCGGCGATGCGCTTCGACACCAGGATCTGCCCGTCCCTGGCCTCGGCGCAGAGCCGGGCGGCGAGATTGCAGACGGTGCCGATCGCGGTGTAGTCGACGCGCTGGGCAAAGCCGATCTGGCCGAGGGTCGCGTAGCCCTGGGCGATGCCGACGCCGAAGCCGATCTCCCGCCCGCGCCGGCGCCAGCCGGCCTGCAGCCCCGCCACCGCGGCGCGCATCTCGACCGCCATGCCAACGGCGCGTTCGGCCGCGTCTTCGCAGGGCAGCGGGTCGTTGAACAGCACCATGATCCCGTCGCCCGAGAAATGCCCGAGCGTGCCTTGCGAGCGGGTGACGATCGGGTCGAGGGTGGCATGGTATTCGCGCACCAGATCGACCACCTCCTCCGGCTCGGCGGTCTCGGCAAAGGCGGTGAAGCCGCGCAGGTCGCAGAACACGACGACGATGTCGCGGCGGTGGCTTTCGAGGATGCGCTCGTCGCCCTGGGCGACGATCAGCTCGGCGAGCTGCGGGGCGAGAAAGCGCTTGAGCCGGCCGATCCGCTCGATCTCGGCGAGCTGGGCGGCGACGCGGCTTTCGAGTTCGCGGTTCCAGCGCTCGAGCTGCGCCGCCTGGTCGGCGAGCCGGGCGCGCTGCTCCTCGACGGTGTCGTGCAACGCCTTGATCCGCAGCATCGCGCGCACCCGCGCCGACAGCGAGGTGTGATCGACCGGCTTGGTCAGGTAGTCGTCGCCGCCGGCTTCGAGCGCGGCGACGAGGTCCTTCGCCTCGGCCTTGGCGGTGACCAGGATGATCGGAATGAACGGCAGCTCGGGATCGGACTTGACCGCCTTCAGCACGCCGATGCCGTCGAGCTTCGGCATCATGATGTCGAGCAGCACGAGGTCCGGGCGCTGGGCGCGGATTGCCGCCACCGCCGCCTCGCCGTCCGCGGCGGTGGCGATCCGATAGCCCTGCGCCTCGAGGCGCATCTGCAGAATCTCGACGTTGTCGGGGACGTCGTCGACGACGAGGATCAGCGGCGGGTCGCGCATGGCCGGGCGCTCCGCTAATCCGCCGGGAGGAATTCGCGGACCTTGGCAAGAAGCTGGCGCGGGCTGTACGGCTTGGCGACATAGCCGTCGCAGCCGGCGTCGCGCGCCTTGGCCTCGTCGCCCGACAGCGCATAGGAGGTGACGGCGATGATCGGCACCTTGCCGATCTCCGGCAGGGCGCGGATGCGCCGCGTCGCCTCGTAGCCGTCGATGCCGGGAAGCTGGATGTCCATCAGGATCAGGTCGGGGCGCTCGCGCGCGGCCGCCGCGACGCCGGAGATGCCGTCGACCGCCTCGATCAGCTCGTAGCCGGCCGCCGACATCAGGTCGCGGACGATCCGGCGATTGTCCTCGGTGTCTTCGACGACAAGGATGCGCTTCATTGCGAGGCCTCCAGCAATAGCTCCTCCGCCGCCGCGACCCGGATCGGCAGGGTGACCCGGAAGGTGGCGCCGGCCCCCAATTCCGAATCGACGGTCAGCGTGCCGCCCTGCATTTCCACCATGCGCTTGGAGATCGCCAGGCCAAGGCCGGTGCCGCCCTTCTTGCGCGTGCTGGAATTGTCGACCTGCTGAAACTCGTCGAAAATCTTGGCGTGGTCTTCGGGGGCGATGCCCGGCCCGGTGTCGCGCACGGTGACGATGAAACGGCCGTTCTCGGCCTCGGCGCGGATCGCCACCTCGCCCGCATCGGTGAACTTGATGGCGTTGCCGGCGAGGTTGAGCAAGACCTGCGCGATACGCCGCGGATCGCCGTGGCCGCGGGGCAGGCCGGGCGCGGTTTCGGCGGTGAATTTGAGCCCCTTGGTCGTGGCCAGCGGCTCGGCCGCGGCGACTACCGACTGCACGATCTCGCCGAGCGCATAGTCCTCCAGCGACAGGGTGAGCTGGCCGGCCTCGATCTTCGACAGGTCGAGCACGTCGTTGATCAGCGCCAGCAGGTGCCGGCCGTTGTTCTGCACCCGCTCGAGCACCTCCGCCGCCCGCTCCGGCAATTCGCCGTAGAGCCCGTCGGCCATCAGCTCGGCATAGCCGAGGATCGCGTTCAGCGGCGTGCGCAGCTCGTGGCTCATATTGGCGAGGAATTGCGACTTGTGCTGGCTCGCCAGGGCGAGCGCCTCGCTCTTGTCGGCGATCTCGCGGAACAGCCCGGCATTCTGGATCGCCAGCGCCGACTGGCTGGCGATGGTCTGCATCAGCCGCACCGTCGCGGCCGGGAACTCCCCGGTGATGCGGCGCTCGAGGACGATCGCGCCGAACACCCGCTCGGCGCCGATCAGCGGCACGATCAGGACCGAGCGGAAGCCGGCGGCAAGGGTCAGGTCGCGCAGCGGATAGGAGGGGCGCTCGGCGAGATCGGCGAATTGCAACGGCTCGCGCCGCGCCGCCGCCTCGCCCATGCCGGTCGCCGCGCCGTCGATATGGAGCTCGCGCACCGCCCGCACGAGACGGGCGTCCCAGCCGCGCGCCTCGACCAGGTGATAGGCGAGCCCCGCGGGGCTGTAGCGGAAGATCGCGCCGGCATCGGCGCCCGACAGGTCGACCGAGCGGGCGAGGATCGTCCCCAATACCTGTTGCAGGTCGAGGGTCGAGCTGACCGCCCGGCCGACCTCGGCGAGCGCCTGCAATTCCTCGACCGAGCGCGCCAGCTCCGCGGTGCTCTCGCGCAACTCGCCAAGCAGCCGCGCGTTTTCCATCGCGATCACCGCCTGCGCGGCGAAATTCTGCAGCAGCGCGATCTGCTTGTCGGAGAACGGGCGGACCTCCTGGCGGTACGCGGTGATGATGCCGAGCAGCCGGTCGTCCTTGCGCAGCGGCACCGCCAGCAGCGTGCGGATGCCGCCCCGCTCGACCGCGGCGCGGATCATCTGGTCGTCCGGCGCCAGCGCGGCGGTTTCCGCCAAATCGGCGATGTGGATCAGCGCCTCGCCGCGGATCAGCCGGTTGAGATGGTTCCGGGGACCAAGGCGAAACGGCTGACGCGCCACCGCCGCGAACGCTGCCGGCACGCCGCGCAGCGCCGCCGCCCGAAAGCTTTCGCCGTCATAGGTCAGCAAACCGCCGAAATCGGCGCCGCACAGGCTGTGCGCCTTTTCCAGGATCGCGTCGAACACCGGCACGAGGTCGCCGGGCGAGGAATTGATGACGCCCAACACCTCGGCCGTCGCGGTCTGCTGCTCCAGCGCCTCGCGCGTCTCGGTGATCAGCCGGGCGTTCTCGATGGCAATGACCGCCTGCGCGGCGAAGTTCTGCAGCAGGGCGATCTGCTTCTCGGTAAAGGCGCGAGGCTCCTGGCGATAGAGGTTGATGAAGCCGAGGAACACGCCTTCGCGACGCAGCGGCAGCATCAGCGAGGCGCGAACGCCGCCGAGATCGACCAGCGCGCGGCGGTTGGGTTCGCCCTGCTGGTAAACCGGATCGGCTTTCAGATCGACGATATGGATCAGCCGCTCGCCGGCAAGCAGCCGCGCCGGTTGCGTGCCGGGTCCGTAATCGGGCGGGTTGCTGCGCCGGTACTCGGCCCAGGCAGTCGGCATCCCTTGCGAGGCCACGGTGCGGAAGCGCCCGTCCTCATAGACGGCGAGCTGGCCGAAGGAGGCTTCGCACAGCCGCATCGCCTTTTCCAGCATCGCGTCGAACACCGGCACGAGGTTGCCGGGGGAGGAATTGATGACCTGCAACACCTCCGCCGTTGCGGTCTGCTGCTCCAGGGCTTCGGCCAGTTCGGCGGTGCGCTCTTCGACCCGCCGTTCGAGCTCGGCATAGGATTTCTGGAGATCGGCCGCCATGCGGTTGAATTCGCCGGCGAGGTCTTCGAGCTCGTCGCCGGTGCGGATCTCGATGCGGCGGCCGAGCTCGCCGGCGCCGATCCGCGCCGCGCCCTCCCGCAGGGTGCGGATCGGCCCGGTCATGCGGCGGGCGAGGAAGAACGCGGCGAGCGCGGCGATGACGAGGCCGGCGGCGAGCAGCCCCAGGCTGCGCAACGCGGCGCCGTACAGCGGCGCGAACGCCTCGCTCAGCGGCACTTCGACAAACACCCACCAGCCGACCGGCGCCACCGCCGCGTGCGCGGTCAATACCGGCTTGCCGGCGATGTTGTCGGCGATCGGCGAGGCCTGCGGCGTGGCCGACAGCGCCGCGGCGACCTGCGGCAGGCTCGACAGGTCGGTGTCGCGCAGCACCAGGCTGATATCGGGATGGGCAATCAATTTGCCGGCGCCGTCGACGAGATAGGCGTAGCCGCCCTTGCCGATGCGCAGCCCGGTGATCACGTCGGAGATCAGCTTCAGATTGATCTCGGCGACGGTCACCCCGGCGTTGCGCCCGGCGCGGGCCACGGCCAGGGTCAGATACGGCTCGGACTGCTTGCGGAAATAGACCGGGCTGAACCAGGTGCCGTGGGCCTTGGCCCCGAGAAAGGCCGGCGACTGCGACAGATCGGCCTCGCTGCCGACGACGTCCATCGACAGGCGCGACACCTTGAGCTGCTCGCGCCCGTCTTTATCGAGCTCGGACAATTCGGTGATCGCCGGTACCTGGCGCAGCAGCCGGACATAGTCGAAGCGGCGCTGGTCGAGCGGCGCCGCGGCCCATTGCGCATGCGTGGTCCAGCCGATCTGGCGCTCGATCTCGCCGATGAACTCCTCGATGCGCTGCGCTGCGGCGTCGGCCTTTTCGCGCTGAATCAGCACCAGCGAGGCCTTGTTCTCCTGATACGACAGCCAGAAATCGAAGGCGCTGTTGACGACCAGCGCGGCGCCGACGAGGGCGATGAACAGCAGCGCGTATTTGCGCGCCAGCCGCCCGCGCGGCGGCGCGGCCGGGTCGCTCATGTGCCGGTCTCGTGCGGGGGCAGCGCCATGGCGGCAAATCCTACCGGAGCGCGGGGATTTTGGATATGGCCGTGCGTTGATACTTCCGCGCGCCGCCCCTATGTTCGGCCCTAGCCATGACCGCGCTCGGCCACATCCGCAATTTTGCGATCATCGCCCATATCGACCACGGCAAATCGACCCTGGCCGACCGGCTGATCCAGGCCTGCGGCGGGCTCGACCCGCGCGAGATGCGCGAGCAGGTGCTCGACACGATGGCGATCGAGCGCGAGCGCGGCATCACCATCAAGGCGCAGACCGTGCGCCTCAACTACCGCGCCCGCGACGGCAAGGATTACGTCCTCAACCTGATGGACACGCCGGGGCATGTCGATTTCGCCTATGAGGTGAGCCGTTCGCTCGCCGCCTGCGAAGGCTCGCTGCTCGTCGTCGACGCCAGCCAGGGGGTCGAGGCGCAGACCCTCGCCAATGTCTACCAAGCGGTCGCCGCCGGGCACGAGATCGTGCCGGTGCTGAACAAGATCGACCTGCCGGCGGCCGAGCCCGACCGGGTCAGGCAGCAGATCGAGGACGTGATCGGCCTCGACGCGAGCGAGGCGCTGCTGATCTCGGCCAAGACCGGGCTCGGCATCGACGAGGTGCTGGAAGCGCTGGTGACGCGTTTGCCGCCGCCCGAGGGCGACCCCGCCGCGCCGCTCTCCGCGCTGCTCGTCGATAGCTGGTACGATCCCTATCTCGGCGTCGTCATCCTGGTGCGGGTCAAGGACGGCACCCTGGTCCCGGGGCAGAAGATCCGGCTGATGGCGACCGGCGCGGCCTATACCGTCGAGCGGGTCGGCGTGTTCACCCCGAAGGGCGTCGCCGCGCCGGCGCTCGGCCCCGGCGAGATCGGCTTCATCACCGCCAGCATCAAGACCGTCGCGGATTGCCGGGTCGGCGATACGATCACCGACGACCGCCGCCCCGCGGCCGCGCCGCTGCCCGGGTTCCAGCCGGTGCAGCCGGTGGTGTTCTGCGGGTTGTTTCCGACCGACGCCGCCGATTACGAGCGGCTGCGCGACAGCCTGGCGCGGCTGCGCCTCAACGACGCCAGCTTCGAATACGAGCCGGAGACCTCGGCGGCGCTCGGCTTCGGCTTCCGCTGCGGCTTTCTCGGCCTGTTGCACCTCGAAATCATCCAGGAGCGGCTGGAGCGCGAGTTCGACCTCGACCTGATCACCACCGCGCCCTCGGTGGTCTATCGCGTGCACCTGACCAACGGCCGCACCCTGACCCTGCACAACCCGGCCGACATGCCCGACCCGGTGCGCATCGACCATATCGAGGAGCCGTGGATCAAGGCGACGATCCTGGTGCCCGACGCCCATCTCGGCCCGATCCTGGCGCTGTGCGAAGAGCGCCGCGGGGTGCAGCAGGACCTGACCTATGCCGGCAACCGGGCGATGCTGGTCTACCGCCTGCCCTTGAACGAGGTGGTATTCGATTTCTACGACCGGCTGAAATCGGTCAGCCGCGGCTATGCCAGCCTCGACTACCAGCTCGACGGCTACGCCGAAGGCGATCTCGTGTTGATGAACATCCTGGTCAACGGCGAGCCGGTCGATGCGCTGGCGCTGATCGTTCACCGCAGCCAGGCCGAGCGCCGCGGCCGCGCCCTGTGCGAGCGGCTGAAGGAACTGATCCCGCGGCAATTGTTCCAGATCGCGATCCAGGCCGCGGTCGGCGGCCGCATCATCGCGCGCGAGACGGTGAAGGCCTTGCGCAAGGACGTGCTCGCCAAATGCTACGGCGGCGATGTGACCCGCAAGCGCAAGCTGCTCGACAAGCAGAAGGAGGGTAAAAAGCGGATGCGCCAGTTCGGCCAGGTCGACATCCCGCAATCCGCCTTCATCGCCGCGCTCAGGATGGGCAACGGCTGAACCCGGTCACCGCAGCCTGACGCGGCGCCCGCCCCAATCGGGCGCGCCGCGTTGGGCGAAAACAGGCCGGTCGGCGCCGGCGGGTTCGACGGCCGGCCTTTGCCCTAGCGGCGGCGCCGGCCGCGGCGCTGGCACAGCACGATCAGCGCGAAGCCGATGAGGCCGAGCGCGGCGAACATCCACAATTCCTGCACCGCGTCGGGCCAGCCGGCGGCGATGCGCTCGTAGCCTGCCGGATCGACCATGTTCCAGGCCTCGCCGAGACCGAGCGGCACCCAGCGCCCGGTATCGACGAGCAGCAGCAGGTCGCGCACCAGCACCGCGAACCCCGCGAGCAGCGCGACCCAGCCGATAAGGCGTCCGACGATCATGCGCCGAGCACACCAGGTTTGCCGCCGCATGCTTTCCCATCGGCGGCGCATTGGCTATCGTTTTTTCGAGCGCAAATGAGGCAGGCCGATGGCGGGGGAAGACGACACCTACGACTTCATCGTCACCGGGGCCGGCTCGGCGGGCTGCGCGGTGGCCGGGCGGCTGAGCGAGGACGGGCGCTATCGCGTGCTGCTGCTCGAAGCCGGCACGCGCGACACCAACCCGTGGATTCACATCCCGCTCGGCTATACCCGCACCTATACCGACCCGCGGGTCAACTGGATGTTCGACAGCGAGCCGGAAAAGGAGCTGAACGGCCGCACCCTCTACCAGCCGCGCGGCAAGGTGCTGGGCGGCACCAGCTCGATCAACGGCATGGTCTACATGCGCGGCACCCCGGCCGATTACGACGGCTGGCGCCAGCGCGGCTGCGAGGGCTGGGGCTACGACGACGTGCTGCCCTATTTCAAGAAGGCGGAAAACCAGGAGCGCGGCGCCGACGAGTTCCACGGCGTCGGCGGGCCGCTGAACGTCTCGAACCCGGTGCGCTGCCCCCTCGGCGATGCGATGGTGCAGGCGGCGATCGAAGCCGGCATCCCCGCCAACGACGATTTCAACGGCGCCCGCCAGGAAGGCGTCGGCTACTACCAGACGACCACCAGCAACCGCCGGCGCTGGAGCTCGGCGCGCGCCTATCTCGGCGCGGCCAAGGGCCGCCGCAACCTCGTCGTCGCCACCGAGGCGCACGCCACCCGCATCCTGTTCGACGGCACCCGCGCGGTCGGCGTCGAGTACCGCACCCCGCACGGAACCAAGACGGCGCGGGCGCGCGGCGAGATCATCGTCTCCGGCGGGGTCTACGGCTCGCCGCAGCTGCTGCAGCTGTCGGGGCTCGGCCCCGGGGCGCTGCTGCGCGAATACGGCATCCCGGTGGTGCGCGACATGGAGGGGGTCGGCAAGCACCTGCACGACCACTTCAACACCTACCTGGTATGGCGCTGCGCGCAGAAGGTGACGCTCAACGACCTCGCCGCCAGCGCGTGGATGAAATTGGCCTCGGGGGTGCAGTACGTCCTGACCCGCTCGGGCCACCTGTCGAATGCCGGGATTTATGCCGGCGCCTTCGTCAAGAGCGACCCGCGCCTCGAACAGCCCGACCTGCAGATCAACATGTTCGGCTGGAGCGCCTACGAGCGGCTGAGGACCGGGATCAAGCCGCACCCGTTCTCGGCCTTCACCTTGAGCCCGGTGCATCTGCGGCCGGAAGGCCGCGGCACGGTGACGATCAAGAGCCCCGACCCACTGGCGCCGCCGGCGATCCGCTTCAACTTCCTGGCCAGCGAGTACGATTTCCAGGCGCTGATCTACGGCACCCGGCTGTGCCGCACGATCGCCGCCCAGCCGGCGCTGAAACCCTATGTCGTCGAGGAAGTGATCCCCGGCCCGCAATGCCAGAGCGACGACGACATCCGCGCCGAGATTCGCCTGCGCGGCGTCTCCAACCTGCACCCGGTCGGCACCTGCCGCATGGGCCGCGAGGTCGATTCCGTGGTCGATCCGCGCCTCAGGGTGCACGGGATCGAGCGCCTGCGCGTCGCCGACGCCTCGATCATGCCGCAGGTGCCGGGCGGCAATACCAACGCACCGTCGATCATGATCGGCGAGAAATGCGCCGCGATGGTGCTGGAGGACGCGCGGGCGGGCTGAGCCCCGGCGGCAAACCTCGATATCGGCGGCGACGCGCGGCGGCGGGCTCTCCCGCCTGCCG